>OKGA01000230.1_pt1 | contig 19986 bp, 19 predicted proteins | sample 1611451 | NCBI WGS metagenome assembly OKGA01 (sample SAMN04436745, study PRJEB24849) | human gut metagenome | biome: human gut; feature: NICU; material: stool | host: Homo sapiens | place: USA: Saint Louis, MO | collected 2010-12-22
TTGCATCTTTTGGTTCATATCATCATTTAAGTTTTCCCATTCTAGTTGATCATTATATTTCCATTCTAAAAATTGACCGAACTCACTTCCCATAAAGAGAAGTTTTTTTCCAGGATGACACATTTGATATGCATATAAGTTACGTAAACCAGCAAATTGATTATAACGGTCACCCCACATTTTATGCATCATACTCTTTTTACCATGTACTACTTCATCATGTGAAAAAGCTAGTACAAAGTTCTCATTGAATATATACATAAAACTAAAAGTCACTAAATTAAAATCATATTGCCTATAGAGAGGATCTTCTTCATAAAAACGTAGGATATCATTCATCCAGCCCATATTCCATTTAAAGTCAAAACCCAATCCTCCAGACTCTAAGTCTTTAGTTATTGGGGTAGAAGCTGTTGACTCTTCAGCAATCATCATAACATTAGGATGACGCTCTTTAATTACTTTGTTAAGTTTCCTTAAAAAGTAATACCCTTCCAAATTACGATTATCCCCAAATTGGTTAGCTTCCCATGGTCCTTCATCATAATCGAGATATAACATATTACTAACCGCATCAACACGAATACCATCAATATGATAATGTTCAATCCAGAATAAGGCACTCGAAATCAAAAAGGATTGTACTTGATTTTTTCCTAAATCAAAGTTCAGAGCTCCCCATCGATAGTTATGCGCACGATCATGATTTTGATACTCATAAGTAGCAGTTCCATCGAAATAGGCTAAAGCATCATCATTCTGAATAAAGTGTCCTGGAACCCAATCTACAAGAACTCCTATATTATTTTTATGACATGCTTCTACAAAGTCTTGAAATTCTTCTGGAGTACCATAGGTATGTTCAAAAGCAAAATACCCCATTAATTGATATCCCCAACTCATATCAAGCGGATGTGCCATTAAGGGCATAAATTCAACATGAGTATAATTCATCTCAACAAGGTAGGGGATTAAGTAGTCTTTTAACTGAGAAAAAGTCATAGGATGTCCAAAATCATCTTTTTTCCATGAACCAGCATGAACTTCGTAAATATTAATTGGACGCTTCTGAAACCCCAGACGTTTGCGCCTTCCCATCCAAAGGCCATCTTCCCACTTTTTATTTCTAAGCACTTTAATAACACTTGCAGTTCCAGGACGTCTTTCCATATAAACTGCCATAGGATCGATTTTCTCAACTACTTGACCACCTTTACGAGTAACCAAATATTTATATAAATCACCTTCGCGCGCATCCAAACTATTAGCTTCCCAAACTCCTGCTTGATTTTTGTTCATTTGGAGAGGACGATTTCGCCAATCTGTAAAATCTCCAATAACTTGAACATTTTCAGCATTAGGAGCCCAAACTCTGAAACAAAAGCTTTCATTTTCGCTATGTACGCCTAAATAATTCTGGAGATGAAAATTTTCACCTATTCCAAAAGTATATAACTCATCTTTATTGGACATCTACTCACCTCACAGGTCCTACTAGTCAATATAAGACAAAAATATTTCCTCAATGGTACAAAAAAAGAGGAATGCATTTTCCTCATACAGACGCATCTGAAAATATTTCACCCTCTATATTTCCGAAAAATTAACTAAAATATAAGAAACTCAAATTCAAATCAAATTCCTTAATATACACAAAAATAACCTGAATGTTTTCAGGTTATTTTGTGATATCAAAGATCATTACAGAAAGCTCATCATCTAATGAATCTATCGCTTTTCCTTATTCATGATTTGATTATATCACCTATGAAAGGATTCTGCAAGCGTTTTCCTTTAATATTGAAAATTATTTTTATTTTCTTATGTTCTTCAACTGTAAAACTTATGAAACCTGAATGGTATTGAGCAGACTCTACAAAAACATGTTTGCGAATCTCTTCAAAGCTAGAGTAAGAAAAGTAAGGAGAGTTTGTCTTCAAAGTAATTATTTTCCTAATAAAATTAATAGTACTCTTATGAAAGGTAACATTATCCCAGTTGACCTGATTAACTTGGTCTGGGGCATTGTAAGAATTCATAGCCCTTTCTTTATCTGCTTGAGTAAGTTGACCTTTATCACCTGTAGGATAACACTTTGTTCGAAGAAACTCCTGACCTAATTGCATGAAAGCCATCCCTTGCATCAATAGATTCATAGCACTAGCTACTTCAACTCGGTAAATATGTTGTTTCTCGTTGTCATTAGGATGTAATTCCCATAGCAAATCATTTAAGTTGTAGTTGTCATGTGCTTCAACATAATTTAAAACTTGACTAGGATCAATGTATGATACTAACTCATCACTTCCTAAAATGCCTTTTGCAACAATATCTTCTGTACTGTTTCCAGAAACTAAGCCTTTTTTAAATTCTCCGTAAATTTCCGCACCTTTGACAGCGTCTCTTACATCATCATTGAAAAAGCCAATTCCAGGCATCTGATAAGCATTATCTTTTTTAGCTTTATTTTGAGGCGTGAGACCAGCTCCCATGTCCCATCCTTCTCCATAAACCAAAATACGAGGGTCGATTTTATTTAGCTCATTTCTTATAATGTTCATCGTTTCTACATCATGTAGTCCCATCAAATCAAATCGAAAACCATCGATATTATATTCTTTCACCCAATACAAAACTGAATCAAGAATATACTTACGACACATTTCTTTTTCACTAGCTGTTTCATTACCACAGCCTGACCCATTTTGAAATGTTCCATTGTGATTCATTCGATAATAATAATCTGGAACCGTTAGTTGAAATGCAGAATCAGTTGATGAAAAAGTATGATTATAGACAACATCCATAATAACACCAATGCCTGCATCATGGTACGCTTGGATAGCAGATTTTAATTCTAAAATACGCGTTGCAGGTTCATGTGGATTACTAGAGAAGCTTGCTTCTGGAACATTGTAGTTTTCAGGATCATATCCCCAATTATAAGCATAGTGACCATCATCATCAAATGTCTGATGATGATCGAAAATTGGTTGAAGTTGGATATAGTTAACTCCTAAGTCTTGCACATAATCAAAGGTCGTTTTATCACCATGCTGATTAACTGTATCTTTTTGATGCAATCCCTTAAATTTTCCTTGATAATCTGTCTTAACTCCTGAAGTCTCAGATATCGAAAAATCACGCACATGCATTTCGTAAATGACTGCTTGATTGGGGTTTTCGAGCCGCCACTTAGCTTCTTTTCCATGACTTATTTTAAACCCTTCCGGAGTTAATGCTTCTGGAGCAATAACAATAGACCTTTTACCATTTGCAGTCGTTGCAATGGAATAAGGGTCTCTCGTAATTTTAAAGGTACGTCGTCTATAGTAGACTCGATAAGTATATGCTTGGTAATTATAGTTTCCTTCAAGTTCAGTAAACCAGACGCCATGGGTGTTTTCTTTATGATTTTTATAATTGACGGCTGTCCCTCTTTTCATAGAAAGAACTTTTGATACACTTGCTGTTTCATCTGTCGAATGATATAAAATCAGTTCTACACGTTCCGCAGTAGGGGCCCACAATCTAAAAGCCGTTTTAGTTTCTGAATATTCAAAACCTAACCAACCATCAAATCCCCATTTTTTATCAAACGCTCTACTATTGATTGCCATATCGTAGGCATGAGGTTGGCGTCTACTATAATGATGGCTACTAACTGCTGCTTGACGAGAATAATACAGATTGTCATCCCCATCTACAATCCAAACTTCTTTACGTGCACCACCTTTAGTACAATCAATGCGATAATCTATTGTTTTATGATGCCAATTTTTATCCTTAACAATCACATAATAATGGCTTAAAAAATATGGCAAGGGATATTTTAGTATCGCAACAGCACCGAAACTGTCAAACCGTGAAAAATGAGCATCTTGACCCTCTGAGCCATCGCGCCACTGCCATAAACTTAAATTAAAGTAATTTTTCTTTCGGCTATGGTAATGTACAATGACAGTATTATCCATTCATCAATCTCCTAATCCTTCTAAATCATCTACCTCATTAGCAAACTTCTGTGCAATAGCTTCTATCGCTAATTCATCTTTATCTAAAACTAAAGCATCATCCGAAATTTCATCAGTATTAGCAAAGAACCTAATATGATTTTTAAGGTTTGCTAGAGTAATGGGAGCATCTCCTCCATATTCTCCATCTAAGTTAATCATCATACGCTCGTCTGATAGGGGTTCGATAGTTAGATAAGACGTTTTAATATACTCTACTCGTTTATCATTAATATGTTTTCCACCTGCTAGCACCAAACGAATGAGATGCATAATCTCAATAAGATTTGCAGTTTTTACTAAAATAAGGGTAAATTTCCCATCATCCAATTTGGCATCAGGTGCAATTTGTTCAAACCCTCCTACAGAATTTGTGATGGCAACAAAAATCATTGAAGCATCACCGATAAATTCACCCTTATCGTGAGTAATTTTGACTGGTACTTTTCGAACTCGAGGTAATAATTCAACACCCTTTGCTAGATAAGCAAGATAGCCAAACGTTGTTTTCAATTGACTTGGTACACTATAAGTTAACTCTGTCAAACTACCTGCAGCTGCAATATTAATAAAATAATTGTCCTCTTGAGCTTGACCAATGTCCATCTTAACGATTTGATTTTTACCAATTAATTTAGTTGCTTCAATAGGATTACCTCGCGGTATTTTTAAGGCACGAGCAAAATCATTAGTTGTTCCAGTTGGAATAATTGCCATCTTAGGACGACGTTTCAAAGGAGCAATACCATTAACAACTTCATTAATAGTACCATCTCCACCTGCTGCAACAATTAAATCAAAACCAGCTTGAGCAGCTCTAGCAGCTTCATCTCTGGCAGAATTTTTAGTTGGCGTTGTTTGAAAGGCTGATGTTTCATACCCAAATCCTTCAAGTATATCAAGAACTTCCGCTACATTTTTTTTCATAATTTCTTGACCAGAAGTTGGGTTATAAATTAAACGCGCTTTTTTTTGTTTCTTCATTTCTTCCTCACTTAAAGGTTGAGTAACCAGTCTTCATCTTGTATTGTAATCCCTAAATCTTGAGCCTTGGTTAGTTTACTTCCTGCATCGCTTCCTGCAACAATTAAATCAGTCTTTTTAGAAACGCTACCTGTCACCTTAGCACCAAGGTTTTGTAATTTCTCTTTTGCTTCATTACGAGTCATCTTTTCAAGTTTTCCGGTTAAAACGACTGTTAAACCTGAAAGTTGTGCATCTGTACTAACTCGTTTTCCTAGATAATTAAAATTAACGTTATAGGAAGTTAATTCCTCTAGTAGTTTATCTACCTCTTCTTTTTCAAAGAACGTATGAAGTGATTTGGCAATAACACCTCCTAGTCCATCAATTGAGGCAATACTTTCTTGACTTGCTTGACTTAGTTGCCTCAAATTACCAAATTCCTCCAATAAAAGGCGGCTCGCCTTGCTTCCCACATGACGAATACCTAGGCCAAAAAGAAGTTTTTCAGCAGAATTTTCTTTTGAAGATTGGATTGCATGATAAATCTTAGTTGCAGATTTCTCTTTAATACCATCTAAAGTTAATAAATCCTCTATACTTAAACGATAAATATCTGCAACATCTGCTATTAAATGAGCATCAAATAATTTTTCGACTAAGGATGGACCAAAACCTGTAATATTCATAGCATCCCGGCTAGCAAAATGAGCTAAACGTTCTTTGATTTGGTTGGGGCACAGCGGATTAATACAACGTAAAGCCACCTCATCTTCAAAATGAACTAATTCACTACCACAAGAAGGACATAGTTTAGGAATAAGCATGACTTCTTGCTGGTTTCGCTTACTCATAACGACATTTAAGACTGCAGGGATGATATCCCCTGCTTTGTATACAACAACAGTATCTCCAATACGGATATCTTTTTCGGCAATATAATCTACATTATGCAGAGTGGCCCTACTAACGGTTGTCCCTGCTAGTTGAACTGGAGTTAGGTTAGCTGTTGGTGTTACAACTCCTGTTCGCCCAACTGTCCAATCAACAGATAATATTTCTGCTTCCTTTTCTTCAGCAGGGAATTTATATGCAATCGCCCAACGAGGTGCCTTTACAGTGAAGCCCAACTCTTCTTGCATTGCTAAGCTATTAACCTTAATAACAATACCATCGATATCATAAGGGAGGGAAATTCTATCTTTTTCTATAGTTTGGATAAAATCCCAAATTTTCTCCATAGAAGAGCTAATTAAACGATGATGATTGACTGAAAAGCCATAGCTTTCTAGCTCTTTTAAAACATCATCTTGTGTTTCTTTTTGCGTAGGGCTAGCTTCTTGATAAAGAAAAGTTGCTAATTTACGTTTCGCAACAATCCCTGTGTTTAATTGGCGCAAGGTTCCTGCTGCTGCATTCCTAGGATTAGCAAATTCCTGCTCACCATTTGCACGTTTTTCTATGTTAATAGCTTCAAAAGATTCTTTGGGAAGGTAGCACTCTCCGCGAACAGTAATATCTAAACTTTGGTCTAAATGTAGAGGAATATCATGAACACGCTTTAAATTTTCAGTAATATTTTCTCCAATATTGCCATCACCACGTGTTGCCCCAACCTGTAAAATACCATTTACATAAGTCAACGAGACAGATAGACCATCAATTTTCAGCTCTGCCATATAAGAAGCAGTTGGAAACTCTGCTTTAACACGTTTATCAAAGGCTATCAATTCTTCTTTTGAGAAAGCATCCTGCAATGAATACAAAGGATATTCATGTTGGTATTTTTCAAAGCCTTCTAAAACTAAACCACCCACTCGATGTGTGGGACTATTTGGCAAAATGTTTTCTGGATGTTGCTCTTCTAATTCTACTAATTCTCGATATAACTGGTCATATTGACTGTCAGAAACTGTGGGATTATCTTGTGTATAATACTCTTTTGCGTACTGATTCAACAAAGATACTAATTCATTCATACGATTTTCCATATTTCTATTTTATCACAAAGACTAAGGATATTAGTAAAAATTGGAGCATTTCTCATAAAAGTTGCAGCATTTTCTAGCTATGCTAACTATAAACCCAAACAAAAAAGCCGAGATCAATGTCTCGCGCTTTATAATATATTTATTTTGTAAAATCGACGTGTCTACTCAACTTATCCACAAGGACTGCTCCAACCAAAAGTGAAGCCAATTCACCAACAGCTGTCGTTAACCATGTTAATAATAAAGGTAATCCTGCTACAATTTTCAATTCAACTGCTACCGTAATCATTGAAGCAGCAAAGAAGAAAGAAAAGAAAAAGAATGCTTTGTTAATAAGACCATTAAATAGATAATCTTTTTGATATTGCTTGAATAAAATGGTTCCAAGATAAACAAAAAGTAAGGTTGAACCACCACCTACAAAGACATCAATCATTCCAAAACTATAAAGATTAGAAATCATACATCCTAACGTTACCGCAAAAAGGTATTTTCGGTGATAAAAGGCCAAGAAATTTAGCATTTCTGAAACACGGAATTGATAAGCACCATAAGCAATAGCATTAAAAGGTGGCGTTATGGTTAAAACGATATAGATAGCTGTTACAATAGCCATGTGAGCGTAATCGCGAGTTGTAAATGTGTTCATAATTTCTCCTTTAACGTTTAGATAGTTAACACTTCTAACGTTTGTAATATGCTTGATGAAAGGGAACTAAGCATCAAGGGTTGTGTAAAACAACTTACTAAGTATATCACAAACAAAAAGTAAAGCCAAGCTTATGGGAGATTTCCTCATTACTTTGAAGCATTCGTGATATAATAAAAATATGGTTAAATTAAAATCGTTACTGAAAAAAAGTATTCAAAATGAAGTCAGCTTATATTTACTGTTCGGACTATTAACATCCCTTCTTTATTTAGTTATTCGACAAGGGATTTTTAATTTCTCGCAGAACGCTCCATTCTCTGCAATAGTTGCTAACATAATAGCTATACTTTTTGCTTTTTTTACAAATGATCGATTTGTTTTTAAACAAACTAAAATTGGACAGTTTCAACGCTTACAAACATTTGTCATCGCTAGATTAGGCACATTAGGATTAGATTTGATATTAGCTGTTATTTTTGTTGATCAATTTCCTTCTATTATCGGACAATTCGTTCAGCACAATTTAAATAAAATCAACACCATTGAAAGCCTTGTATCTCAAATATTAATTATTTTACTCAACTACATCTTGAGCAAATTTGTTATTTTTAAAGACAAAAAAAGGCAACTCTAACAAGAGCTGTCTTTTCTTATTTTTCTTCTTTGGATTTTTGGATAAGAGACATAATATCTCCACGCCTTGATTCAATTTTTCCTGTCGCAATTTCTTGAACGCTGGCATTCAGTATTGCACCTAAAATCATAATGTGGGCTAAGAAAATAAACCATAGCATTAAGATAAAGATAACGACCGAACCAAACGTTTTAATATCTACCATTTTCTCAACCCTATTTAAGACGTATTGGCTAATTAAATTACTAAAAAAACCAATAACAAACGTTGAAAATAATGTCCCTGGAATGACATAACGTACTTTTCTAATTCGTGCGTTAGGTAAAATAAAGTATAAAATTCCAATACCTAAAAATATAGTCAAAAATGTAACTGGTTGTGCAAGATTTAAAAGCCACGCCGTTAGAGTATCTCCCAAATCATACATGTTTACAATTATCTGTAAAACTGGTTTTGAAAAAGTTGAAAAAATTAAAACAAAAGTCAGTAAAAATAGGATGATCAGCCCAGTCCCCACACCCACTAAACGACTAATCACAAAGTCTCTGTGTTGGTCAACACCGTATGCTTTATTAATGGCTTTTTGAAGAGAGGTCAAACTTTTAGACATTGTCCAAAAAGCTGTTAATGAAGCGAATCCCAAAATGCCGGTAGACGGTTTCGAAAAAGCATCTACTGCTAAGCGTGAGGCAGGTTCATAAATATTTTTCGGAAGATTTTTTTGCATAAGTGACAATAAATCCGACACATTAATATGAAAATAAGGAAAAATATTAGCAGCAATAACTAGTAATGGAAAAGCTGTCACTAATAGATAATAAGCAACTGCTATGGCTGATAAGTCCATCTCTGCACTTTGAAAATGACGCATAAAAACTTGAATGGGTCTATATTCTAGTTTAGCCAGCAAATCCTCAAAGAATTTTTTTAATTTCATTTTAGTAAGTTCTTTCTTCTCCTTGACTCGTTAAAATAACAGGACCATCTTTAGTGATAACAAATTGATGTTCATATTGACAAGAAAGACCACCATCTAAGGTTTTATGTGCCCAACCAGTTTTCATGTCTGTATCAATTTCCCAAGTACCAGTATTAATCATTGGTTCGATGGTTAAAACCATCCCCTCACGAAGACGGAGACCTCGACCTGCTGTACCATAGTTAGGCACCATAGGCTCTTCATGCATCGTTGGACCAACACCGTGACCAACCAAATCACGAACAACTCCATAACCACGACTCTCTGCATAATCCTGAATAGCAGCTCCAATATCACCAATACGGTTTCCGATAACTGCTTTTTCAATCCCAATATACATTGCTTCTCTTGTCACAGACATTAAGTCTTTCACCTCTTGTGAAACTTCACCTACAGCATAAGCCCAACACGAGTCTGCCAAACCACCACTATATGTTTCCGTGTACTTTTTCATTTGAGCTACGTTGTCAAAGTTTAACGATGAAACATCAACAATTGATTTATCTAAAGGTTCGCTTAAAACCATATCTACTTTTAAAAGGTCACCTTGTTTTAGGGTATAATGACGAGGAAAGGCATGAGCCACTTCATCATTAAGCCCACAACAAGTAGCATATGGGTAATCCATAACTGCACCATCAACCCCGATTTGCAATGGCAATACGTTTTCTTCTTTACAACGTCTACGAACGTATTCTTCAACTTCCCACATATCAACTCCTGGTTTGATAATATCACGAAGTCCTATGTGGATGCTGGCTAAAAAATCACCTGCTCTATCCATTGCTTCAATTTCGCGTGCTGACTTTAATGTAATCATTTTCTATTTATTCTCCTTATATCTAATTAATTTTTACCGCTATCATAGCTTTAGCAATAATTTTATTTTCTAATTTTAATTCTAAATCGAGTGTAGCTTCGCGCCGTTTTTCTGAAATAATTGTTGGCGTTACCATTATTATTTCATCAATTTGAACAGGTTGCAAGAAATAAAGTGTCATTTGTTTAACAACAATACTGCGTTGATGCTTACGAGTTAAGACACGAATACAAATTTCTTTTAAGAACTCCGTCAAAACTCCTTGTGTTAAGCTACCTGTATGGTCAATCATAGCGGGTTCTACTAAAAACGAAAAGTGACCATCTTCAATTTGTAAATTAGACAAGATTTGATCACTATAGGTGTATAAATCTGTCCCTTGCGACATCGATAAATTTTCTACAGCTTGTCGTCTTGTAATAACGCCTAATAATTCAAAGTCATCCGATACTACTGGCATCATATTCAAATCTTCAAAAATCATTTTTTGACTGATATTAGCTAGACTCATTCGAGGTTTAGCAACAATGATATTTTTTGACATGACTGTTGCCAATTTTACTTCTTTATCTTTTCCAAGAATATCTTGAACACTAACAACACCAACGACAACATTAGCTTGGTTGACTATTGGAAAACGAACATTTTTAGTTTGTTTAACAAGAAGATTAAATTCTTTTACGGTATCATCCTGCGCTAAGAAACCGTAATCCATTTGCGACTGATAGACTTGTTCAACGGTCTTTAAATCAGTACGAATTTTGGCATTTGACAAAGTGTGATTAATCATCGTTGATACTGTGAATGTATCATAGTGTGTTACCATTACGGGAATTTGAAGTTTATCTGCTAAACGACAAACAGATGGGGAAACATTAAAGCCACCTGTAACTAAGATAGCGTTTTGATGTTGTAAGGCTAAATGTTGTATTTCATCACGGTCGCCAACAATCAATAACCCTCCTTGCACCAAATATTTTTCAATATTTCTGTGAGTCATTGCACCTATAGAAAATTTACTAAACTCCTTGCTGAGTCCCTCTGTTCCTGCAACAACTTGTGAGTCACTAATCCTTGCAATTTCAGCATAAGTCAGTTTTTCAATATTAACCTTTGCTTTTTGAGCAACACGTACTGTCCCACTACGCGGTCTAGTCTCAACAATCCCCCTATTTTCTGCCTCTTTTATAGCGCGGTATGCAGTGCCATCACTCACCTTTAAATGATTTGAAATACTGCGTACACTAACCCTCTTACCAACAGCTAAATTTTCTAGGTACTCCAAAATTTCTTGATGTTTACTCATAACGATAATCACCCCTAGTTAATTGAAACTCAATATAGTCTCTTATACGGCGTGTATAACGGTCGCTTCCTTTAAAACTCCTAGATTGTTTGAAATGCGCCTTCAAAGCAACCTTCTGACTAGCAATATTCTCTTTATGTGTTACTATGATCAATTTGTCCATCCCAAACTCTTGAAAAGCAAAAAAAGAAAGTGTCTTTAGACATTCAGTCATAATGCCTTGACCCCAAGAACTTTCTTTCAAAAAATAGCCAATTTCAGCTGTCTTTTTAGATAAATCAATGTTTTCAAAACGGATAACTCCAAACATTTTATGACTAACTTTATCTTCAATCGCCCAAACTCCCAACGGCTCTTTCATAAAAGAATGAACTAAAAGAAAATCACTTTCCTTCTTACTGGTTTGAACAGGAAAAATAAATTGTAAATTTGTCCTTTTTGAAGCTATTCGCCAAAAAGCTTCCCTATCAGTGTAGGCAACAGGACGTAGGTTAACATGTTCTGTTTCAATGAATGCAAACCGTCCTAAATTTGTCCATATATCCATGATAATATTATACCACAAGAGATTTCAAATACCTATAAGTGACTTAATCTAAAACAAGAAGAAAAGAGCTAAGAAATATTCTCAACTCTTTGTTATATATACTATTCCTCAACCAATTGGATATCCGCACCCAATGATGTTAGTTTCTCGATGATATTAGAATATCCACGTAAAATAAACTCGATGTTCGTAATTTCAGTTCGTCCCTCTGCCATTAAGCCAGCGATAACTAAAGCTGCGCCTGCACGCAAATCTGTCGCTTTTACAGGTGCACCAGATAATTGATTAGGACCACTATAAACTATTTTGCCCCCTAGGGTAGAAATATTAGCTCCCATACGTGCTAATTCGGGAACATGATTAACACGTTTCTCATAGATAGTATCTAATAAACTCCCGTTTCCTTCTGCTGTTAGTAATAAAGGGGTTAGAGGTTGTTGTAAATCTGTAGCAAATCCTGGGTAAGGTGAGGTTTTTATGGATACAGCTTTTAACTTTTCTTGTTCTTCGACAAAAATTGAATCCTCTTCAACTGTCATTCGAACTCCCATCTCATCTAACTTAGCAATGAAACTCTCAAGGTGTTCATATAACACATTGGTCACTTTTATTCCTCGTCCGATAGCTGCTGCCATAGCAATATAAGTTCCTGCTTCAATACGATCTGGAATTACTTGATGACGCGTGCCATGGAGCGATTTCACACCTTCAATTGTAATAACATCAGTCCCAGCACCACGAATATGAGCTCCCATATTATTTAAAAGAGTAGCCACGTCAATAATTTCTGGTTCACGCGCAGCATTTTCAATAACCGTACGACCATTTGCCTTAGCTGCTGCGATCATAGTGTTAATTGTCGCACCAACACTGACAGTATCCATATAAATATTTGCTCCTTGCAAAGGCTTTCCGTTTGTTGCTAGACGCATTGAATCACCTTCATAAGAAACACTAGCTCCCATCGCTTCAAAAGCTTTTAAATGTAAATCAATCGGACGGGGGCCTAAATCACAACCACCAGGTAAACCTACTGTTGCTTGACCATAACGCCCCAATAAGCTTCCATAGAAATAATAGGATGCACGAAGACTATTGATTTTGCCATAAGGCATTGGAATATCTTTAACGCCACGTGGATCAATTTCAAGCGTCTCACCATAACGCTTAATCTTAGCTCCCATAGTTTCCATAATGTCAACTAAACTGTCAACATCAGAAATAGCTGGAACTCCATCTAAGACCACAATATCATCAGCAAGTATAGTAGCAGGAATCAAGGCAACTACACTATTTTTAGCACCCGATACAGCAACTTCTCCCGTCAGTTGCTTGCCACCGTTAATAATAATTTTACGCATACTTTCAAATCTTTCTTTAACTAGAATTCAACTCTACTATATTATCATAGTTTAAATTCTTTTTCAAATACCAGTATTGTGTGATGATATAATATCTTAAAAATTCTTATAATTAACGATATAGCCTTATTTGATTACATCACTGCGTTTTTGCCTATTAACCAGAGCTTTTTCAACTTCATAGCGCAATTGTCTGGTTGCATCTACAATATGATTTGCTTTTGAAATAGCCGATATAACAGCAATCCCATCTGCACCTGATTCTATAATATCATGAACAAAATCACTAGTGATTCCGCCTATTGCAACGATTGGAATATCTTGATTAATTTCTCTAACTGCCTTTGTTGTCCTATTGCCAACAGCAGGCTTAGCATCTGCTTTTGATTGTGTCGGATTAAAAGGCCCAATTCCGATGTAATCAACAACAGATAATTGTGATTTCTGATATTCAGCCATTGTACTCACAGATAAACCGATGATTTTATCTGGTAAACGTCTCCGTGCCTCATCAACAGGTAAATCATTTTGTCCAATATGAAGACCATCAGCATCAATTAACTCAACTAAGTCAATGTCATCATCAATAATAAAAGGAACCTGATATTGCTTACAAAGTATTTGGAGTTGCTTAGCCATAGCAATTTTTTCCTTACCTTGTAATGCTGTAAAACCTTTTTCTCTAAATTGAAATAGAGTTATACCTGCTTGTAAGGCTTCTTCAACAACAGTCAATATATTCTTCCTAGAGCAATCCACAGTCCCACAAACAAAATATAATTTCAATGTATCTTTCATCTACTGACACCACCTATTTGTCCATAATCATTTCTGATTTCATCTGGGAAAGGGCATCTAAAAATGCAACTTGGAAACTTCCCACTCCCTTACCTTTTGCCACTTTCTCTGCAATTTCTCCAGAAACATTATAAACAGTCATGGCCTCTGTCAGACAAGCAAGATCATCGCTTCTGTCAGAACTACCAATAAAAGCAGCCAATACTGCCCCTAATAGACATCCAGTTCCTGTAACAAGTGGCATTAAAGGACTACCATTTTGTAATAAGCGAACTTCTCCTCTAACAGCGATAGCATCAGTTTCTCCTGTGACAACCACTGGCACATCAAAAACTTGATTGGCTTTTACAGCAATTGATTCTAAATCAGCCACTTTTCCCCCATCTGCCCCTTTAGACGCTTGTTTTTCACCAACCAAAGCAGCGATTTCACTACCATTTCCTCTAAGTAAACTAATAGAATAATTCTTCAATAAATCAAGTGACACTTCTAATCGAAAACGACTTGCTCCTGCCGCTACAGGATCTAATACAACTGGAACTTGGTTTTTATTTGCTATTTTGATTGCTTCTTGGTAAAGTTGCCAACTTTCTTTTGTTAGTGTTCCTATATTAATTAATAATGCATTTGCAACTTTTAACAGGTCTTCTAAGTCCTCTATGCACTCGCTCATAGCCGGAGAAGCTCCTAAAGCTAATAAACCATTAGCTGTAAAGTTTTTGACCACATTATTAGTGATACAAATGGTTAAAGGATTTACCTCTTTTAATTGTTCTAAATACATTTTAGTCTCCTTGATAGCTAGTATGATTGACAGGACCGTTTCCAAGACCCAACTCAGGCGCTGTTTCGATAGCTGAAGTAATAAATGATTTAGCAGTACTTACCGCGTTTAGAATTGATTGCCCTTTAGCTAACTCCGCTGCAACGACTGCTGCAAATGTACACCCAGTCCCATGAGTATGAATAGTATTGATACGTTGATTACTAAGAGTTATCAACCCTTCTTTTTCCAAAAATAAATAATCTTTAGCCAAACCATCTAGATGTCCTCCCTTTATAAGAACATTTCTAACAGAATATTGTTTTTGAATATCGTAACCTGCTTTAATAATACTTACTTCATCTGATAAGTCATATCCCACTAAAATCTCAGCTTCTGGTAAATTTGGTGTGATAATAGTTGCTAATGGCAATAAGTCTTCTTTTAATGCTTCTACGGCATCTGAATCAATTAAACGATGTCCGCTAGTTGCCACCATAACAGGATCTAATACATAAGGTTGCGGATATTTTTTTAAATATGAAGCGACTAAACTAATCGTTTCCCTCTCCGCTAACATTCCTGTTTTGACCGCCTTTGGCTTAATATCATCATAAACACAAGCTAGTTGTTGATCAATGATAGCTGTTTCTATATGCTGAACGCCTCTAACCCCACAAGTGTTCTGAGCAACAACACTAGTCACAACAGCCATCCCGTAAGTCCGACGAGCTTGAAATGTCTTTAAATCTGCCATAATCCCTGCTCCACCGCTAGGATCAGTTCCTGCAATAGTTAAAACTGGTGATAAATAAGTCATATTAATCCTCCCATTTTTCTTGATTTATTGCCATTTGAAAAAAACGTCTTTCATCTGACAAGATTTCACAAAAGCATCTACCAAATCAGCTTGCTTCTCTTTTGACAAATTCTGCGCATAATAATCCATCATACGAAAATAGTTTTCCATTAACTCTTCAACTGTATCGTTAGCATAAAAAGTTATCCAATTATTAAAAGGGTTACCATTCAAAAACTGGTTCTCCTCAATTATTTTTTTAGCCAATTGATGGTAAATCCATGGACATGGGCTCATTGCAGCTAAAGCACCAGCAATACCATTTTCGTAAAAATGAAAATACATATGTTTAATGTAATGATCTGCTGACGGGTACCATACACCCTTTTCGATAATATCCTGATAAGATCGATTAGTATAAGCGGCTAAGGCTTGATGTGGGCCTTCACCATCTGCTAACTCCCGATTTAATGTAAAGTCAATTTGTTCAAGGAAAAATTGTTTATCTCGTAAATTATCAGATTTTGCCAAGCACAGGGCATAAATATCAGCAAATTTCCCAAGGTAGATATTATCTGCCTGTAAATAATGGCAGATTACGTCATGGTCTAAACGCCCTTTTATAATTCCTTGAATAAATGGATCTTGATAGATGGATTGGATATATTTTGCTCCTTTAGTAATCATCTCATCTTTTAACATAGTAATCTCCTTTGTTATGATCTCATGAGCAGAACACGCTCACTCTATATAAATGCACAATTGTATTACTAAACTAATTGTACTTATTTAAAAATCATTCCTATAGACAATAAAATACTCATACCAAGTAAACTATAATCTCGAAAACGAACGGGATAAGTTAAAGCATGGGTTCGCTCTTTCCCCACTTCAAAACCTTTAGAAAGCATTGCTAACTCTAACTGTTCTACCCAATATATCGTCTTTAATAAAACTGACAATATTAGTCTAGGCGATAATGCCCAAGTTACCTGATTCTTCAGTCGGAATGCGAGTCGATTACGTTGGTATTGTAATTTAATTAATGGTAGAAGATTAAAGACCGCAAAAATACCATATGCAAAATGACTAGGCACTTTGAAAGTTTGATAAAGAGAGTCTATAAAATCATAATTAGAATGTGATGCATGAAATAACAAACCCACGTTCATGAAAATAAGCGGACGACAGGCTACTAGACTAGCTAAGACGAATTGATGGGGTAATTTCCCCCAAAAATACGTCCCTAGAAATAAAGAGAGTCCCATCACAAATGAGATCAGATTGACCTTCGCCCAAGTTTTTAAAGAAACCTTTACGAAGCATTGCAGTGTTACTACTATAATCAGAAATAACAAAGACGTTCTTAACCTCAATGTGAAACTAAACGAAAAGGTTGGTATTAATAAACATAGGAAGGTAATAGATGATAGTTTTTCAAATTGAACAAGATGACACCTCCAAGAAACGTGTTGCAAAACACTCTTTTAAGTGAGGATCATGGCTAGTAAAAATAACCCCACAATGATTTTTGTGACAATAACTCAAAAGAAGAGTCGTAATCATATTAGCGTGATAGGCATCTTGTCCATAAGTTGGTTCATCTAATAATAGAAGTTTACTATCACTAGCTAAAATACTGCCAATAGCTAATCGCCTCTGTTGCCCTTGACTTAGTTGAAATGGTGAAAACTGTTTCTTATCCCAAAGATTTATGGTTTCCAAAATATCCCTCGCTTTGTTACTATCCTTGCAAACCTGAAAAATTTCGTCATAAACTGTTGAAAAAATAAATTGGTCTAAGGGATTTTGAAATAAAAAGCTTATAGGAATTTGCTTTCTATGAGTAAATTGTTTTTTCCCTTTAGTCCTATAAAGCCCTAACAATCCCATAAAGAAACTAGACTTCCCCACGCCACTTGGTCCATCTAAGCACAACCTCTCCCCACTTGCTAAATCAAAATCAAGGTAAGAGATGAATTTGTTTTTTGAAAGTTTAACTTGGAAATCTTTAATTGATAACAGTTTGTCACCTGTATTATGACTTTTCTTTTCTAATTCGAAGACATTCAAACGATTGAGCATATAATCAAAATCGACCCTTGTCAACCGTTTTTTCAACCAAAAATAGTGATCCATTATATCTTGATAATAAGTAATCAAATGATCGATTACAATCAGCATTGATTGATTGTTTGCTTGATAATTAAGAACTAATTGTAATAGTTGACTGGCACTCTCTTGATCCAAATTCGCAAAAGCTTCATCTAAAATAATAAGTTTAGGAGATTTTAAAAAAATGGTCGCCAATGCTAATCGCTGTTTTTCACCTTGAGATAAAGTATAAATCAACCGATTCTGAAATCCTTTTAAACCAACTTGTGCCAATACAAACTCACTTCTATCTTGCATTTGCTCCGGTTCTATTTGTAAATTTTCTAAAATAAAATACAACTCATGCGCCACAGTATCCATACAAAATTGTAAATCAGGATTTTGAAAAAGAAAACCTACATCGCTTGGTTCTATTAATGAGCCGTTTAATAAAACTTGACCTTTCCCACTTTCTTTTAACCCTGATAGTAAAAGAGCCAATGTACTCTTACCACACCCTGAATAGCCACTAATTAAAATTCGTTCTCCTGGGTTAAGACTAAAAGTCACTTCATCAAATAAATAATGACTATCGCCATGGGTGTAAGCTAATTTTTCAACAGATAGCATAGGCTACTTCCCTTCATGAATCCCATAAGCATTCAGTACACCACTTCTATGCAATTGGTCACATATATTCTTTGTTAATAAGAAGAAAATAATAGATGAAACAGTTCTTACTATAAGCATCAGAATGTTATATGAAAATGAAAATGCACTAAGTCCATTGGCATAAAAACTCCATGCAAAACTAAAAATTGATGTCAAAATAGCAGACAATATAAAAGCTGGCAACTTGTAATTATGATACCTAAACAGCGTAAAGCCTAATTCTGACCCTAAACCTTGAAGGGTACCAATAACGAGTACACTTGGTCCATAAATTGATCCAATTAAAACCTCTATCAAAGCAGCTAACAATTCTGCTACAATAGCGGTTCCTGGTTTCCTCAATATATAAAGAGCCATTGGACCTGCCACAAACCAAATACCATAAATAACTTCATGCGCTATAGGACCTACAAAAGGTACAAAAGCATTTGAAATATAGCCTGCTCCAAAGTAAACAACGCCCAGAACAACCGCTAATAAAGCAATCAATAATACATCTTTTAAACCCAATTTCATTTTACTTTTTCTCCTTTAAATAATGCTTGTATTGTCATAAATACAGGAACCCGCTTTAATCCCTGAAGTAGCAACAAAGCAATAACACCGCCAATTATAGTCGCCCCTATAAACCTTGGCATAAAAAGAAAAATGGATTGAGCTGCAGATGCTTTAGCTAACACTTCGTGATTTCCATCCGCTGTCCAAGTCCAAAACCAGACCATAATTGGAGCTGATAAAAGTGCTCCAATTATCCCTGTTCCTATAAACTCACCCACCCAAGACATCCAGTCTTTCGCATAAAACTGATAAAGCCAACCCGCTAAGAAAGCTCCTGGACCAGCTCCTAGAATAGCTAAGGGTGCAACAGATGCTACTCCTGCTTGAGTTAAAATACGAATAAAAGCCGTTACAAGTGCCATAACTAATGCATAGATTGGTCCCATTATAACTCCAGCGATAATATTAACCACACTAGACATAAAGGCCATGCCTTCTATTCTAAAAATGGGCGTTAGAAAAACATCTAAAGCAATCATAATTGCTAAAACCGTTAATTTTTTGTTTTATGATTAGTCATCATAACTCCTTCTCTATGACAGATAAGGGGCAACAACCTACAAAAAATTTTGACAACAAAAAACTCCATCTGCAAGCAAACGGAGTTTATTATCTGATTAACTAGAGCTAGCTGTCTCCTAAGAAGACACTACGCCCTTTTCCACCACAAAAAACTTGTAATGGCACACATTTCCCTTCGACAGTACTAACTGTATCAAGTTCAATGGGTATAATCTCAGCTGTTACGCACCCCAAATGTCCTATTTAATTTACTTAAGAATAATAACATAGTTCCTTTGAAATGACAAGGCTTACATTCTGAGCAGAAAGCTATTTAAAACAGTAAAACCCTACTCACTAATCAATAAGTAGGGTTTAATATCTTATATTTAGGAATGTTTGTTAGTTTAGAAACTAATTATATTTTTGGATATTTCTGTTTATCGCCTCCACTCTACTTTCATTGAGATAAACATGTTCATACATATCATCTAACTCAGCATAAAAGTTTTTTAAGTCTGTATTATCTTGATGC
>OKGA01000231.1_pt1 | contig 19962 bp, 17 predicted proteins | sample 1611451 | NCBI WGS metagenome assembly OKGA01 (sample SAMN04436745, study PRJEB24849) | human gut metagenome | biome: human gut; feature: NICU; material: stool | host: Homo sapiens | place: USA: Saint Louis, MO | collected 2010-12-22
CCGCTCTTAGGACGGGGATCAAGAGAGGTCAAACCCAAAAGAGATCGCGTGGATGTCCTGCCTGGGGCTGAAGCGTTAAACTCAATCAGGCTAGTCTGTCAGTAGCGTGTCCATCCGCAGCTGGCCGGCGAATGTAAAGATTGGACTAAGCATGTAGTGCCGACGGTGTAGTAATTTCGGACGCGGGTTCAACTCCCGCCAGCTCCACCAAATACGTCGCCAGTGAACCAGATAGACCCGGCGATAATAGCGAAAAAGCCCACAACTTCGGTTGCGGGCTTTTTTGTGTCTTTAATCTTCCGAGACGATCCGTTTGAATCCAAAGATAATTGGTACACGTTTAGGTACACGCTAAGCTGTGGTCCATTAGACGTGTACCAATTATGGAAGGGATCCAGACATGGCGCGCATCACTTTTCCCTCACTAGCAACGAAATCCTTAAAGCCAAACCCCGCGAAAAAGACTTCACTCTGCATGATGGGGACGGCCTGTTGTTACTCGTGAAAACATCTGGTAAAAAGCTCTGGCGCTTCCGATACCAACGTCCAGTAAGTAATAGCCGAACGAATCTGAGTCTCGGTTCATATCCTGCCCTTACACTCGCAGCAGCTCGCCAGATACGCGACCAACATTTGGCTACGCTCGCGCAGGGGATGGATCCACAACAGCAGCAAGAGCAAGCATCAGAGCAACGTCAGATTGAGCTGGATAACATTTTCTCAACTGTGGCTGCCAACTGGTTCAAAATGAAGAGCAAAAGCGTCACAGAGGATTATGCGAAAGATATATGGCGATCTTTAGATAAGGACGTGTTCCCGGCAATCGGTGCAATACCCGTTCAGGAGATAAAGGCCAGAACGATTGTTGATGCATTGGAGTCAATCAAAGCGCGCGGAGCTCTTGAGACAGTTCGCCGCCTGGTACAGCGTATTAACGAAGTAATGATTTATGCGGTTAACACTGGTCTGATTGATGCCAACCCAGCATCAGGTGTAGGTATGGCCCTTGAGAAACCCAAGAAGCAAAATATGCCGACACTACGACCAGAAGAATTACCGAAACTGATGCGAGCATTGGTTATGTCAAACCTCTCTGTTTCGACACGTTGCTTAATTGAATGGCAACTCCTGACGTTAGTACGACCTTCTGAAGCTTCAGGTGCAAGATAGGAAGAGATTGATCTAGATGCAAGTCTCTGGACAATTACAGCAGAACGGATGAAAGCTAAACGTGAACATATTGTTCCTTTATCACTACAGGCGTTAGAACTTTTGGAAATTATGAAACCAATAAGCGCGCATCGGGAACATGTTTTTCCTAGCAGGCACGATCCAAAGAAGGCGATGAATAGCCAAACAGCCAATGCCGCTTTGAAAAGGATTGGGTACGGTGGAAAATTAGTCGCACATGGATTACGTTCGATAGCAAGTACAGCTATGAATGAAGCGGGATTCAATGCAGATGTTATTGAATCTTCACTTGCTCATACAGATAAGAATGAAGTTCGAAGAGCTTACAATCGGGCTCTATATCTCGATAAAAGGATTGAACTAATGCATTGGTGGGGAATTCAAGTACAAACCGCTTGATAACAAATGAGCAGCATCATTCATGCTAATGATGCTGCTTAATTTTATTGCATATCAATATAGAACCTTGATGCGGAGTGATATTTATAATCCCCCCAAGGCATCATTCTCTTTTCGGGGTAGGTAATATAAATCCATCGCCGAGAGCGTGTTACAGCCACAAAAGCATTATTTCTTTCTTCTTCTAAATCAATTTTACTTTTTGCACGATAATCAGGAAAAACGCCCTCACACATGCCAATAATAAAAACTATGTCTTTTTCAAGACCCTTCATTGTATGAACTGTACTTAACATAATTCCTTTATTTGAACCCTCGCTATTCAGCTGACCTAAGGCAAGCGCATTTCTAAATGAGGATAAATTCTCCCCTAGCCCTTTACGCTTAAATCTGTTCCATAAAGATTGAAGTTGTTCAATATCGCTAATTCCAAGTGCCATGTCCTCTTCTTTAGATGAATCATGGGTAGTCGTTCCTATATTTAACAACTCAGATTTGATATCAGAGCAAAACCTTAGTAAATTTGGCTCATCTAAAGAGAGTGCATCAACATAACTAAGAACCAATTTTATTAGCTGTTTGTCATTATTCCCTGATTCATCTACTTTATTTATTATCTTGCTAAGATTATAGATATCCAACACTTCATTAGAAATATTTAAACCAAGGAGTTTATATAACTTCTTTCCATCCACCCAGTCTTTTGGGTTAATTTTAACCCTCATCGCAAGATCAATTAGATTACCGATAAGAGATATTGGTTGCTCATTTCTATCACCGCGTTTCAAAAAATATTGAATGTTTCGTGCTTTCATCTCACTTTCAAGCACTTTAAAAACAAATCTATTCCTACCAATAACAACCATCTTTGAAAAATCTATCCCACCCTCAATATCAGGATGTTCTTCTAATTGAATCTTTTTTTCAATTATATCGCATATCCACTTTGCTTCAGATTCTTCATCAGGTAATGCTTTAAGCATTTTAAAACCTTCAATGGCCGCATTAATAGTAACCTGACGGTTGGGTTTTATTCTATTTGCCAGCTCAATTACTGCGCGAGAAGATCTATAGTTTTCATTCAGTCGATAAACTAAAGGAGAAAAATCATTATTAAACGACTTGATGAAAAAATCAGATGATGAACCATTAAACCCATAAATCATTTGATCGCTGTCACCTACCATCATTACGTCTTTTATTTTCTCCCCGCAAAGAACTTTAATAAATTCATATTGTGCCCTATTCAAATCTTGAGCTTCATCAACAAACAGAGCAATGTATTTTTTTTGATATATTCTAGAAACTGATTCTTGACTTAGAAGAATTTTATGCGCATACAAAAGAATATCATCAAAATCTACGCCGCCACTTTCCAATAACGCAGACTGATAGTCTTGATAAATATTCCACATCCTAGGATTAGAGTTGTATTTCTCCTTTACTTCATCTTCATTTAAAAGCTCCCTTTTAATTTCAGAAAAAATATTTAGATATTGACTAATTATTTTTTCACGATTTCTTTTTTCCCGAGAGTCATCAACATCTAAATACTCATCAATATTTACACCTTGCTCTCTCAGAGATTGAAGGAAAACCTCCATACGATCTTGGTCACGCTCGAATATATGTAATTCTTTCGGCAAACCAATTGTATATCCATAACTTTCGAGTACCCGCTGCGCAACAGAATGAATAGTTGCAATCCAAATACGCTCGCGGCTTTCAGAACCATCATCCAACCTTTCAAGCATTTCATCAGCTGCTTTGTTGGTGAATGTAAGAGCAATAATACTCCCTCTACGTGAGTTGTTGAGGATATGTCTAACCCTTTCAGTCAGAACCCTTGTTTTACCAGACCCTGCTGTAGCTAGTACTTGCAAGGCTGCCCCTAATGGAGCTTCAACAACCTTTGTTTGAGCACATGATAAGTAATCATTCATAATTCAAGCCATCCTCTAACTTTCTCAAATGCAATAATAACAGATGATGGAAGTAAATCTTCAAATTCCTTTTGATTAGCATTCTCAGCTAGAATAGCTCCTAGGTATCCTGCATAGCTTGCTTTTGATTCACGCATTTTTGAGACAATTTCTTGAGCAGGTAATGCTTCTATCTCAGCTTTTTTTGCCTCTATATACCTTTGATTTTTACTAGCCTTAGTTTCACTAAGCACTAATGCACTGTTAATTTCATCACGGACATTTAGTACATTGCAGAGCTCAGCCTCAATATCATTTCCTGCATTTAAAAAATTTAAAGCGAAACAATCTGGATTCAGATCAAGTCCTTCACGCCCCAAACGTTCAACTTGACGACTCACTTCAACTTGAGTGTCTCCATCATTATCACTGACAATGCATACTGGAATACCTAAATTACTTGCTAGCTTAATGAATGGCGGATAGTTTTTACCACTTACGCTGATGCAATTAACCCCAACACTAAACATTGTTTTACCAAAATAAAGCTCAAACATAGAGGGTATCAATTGTTCTTCAGTTACGCCCTCACATAATATTAAAGCTCGAGAAAAGAGTAATTCGCCTCGAGTTAGCAATATTTCTCTTTTTATTGCATTTCTTTCATCTTGTTCAATTCTTTTTTTTAGACAACTTACAGTTACGCCATCTGAACGTTTTATAAATGATCTTATATCTTCAATTTCCGCCATTGCACTTAAATAGGGTGAGTGCGTACTCAGGATAATTTGCCCCTGCGAGGAAGTTAATTGCTTAAATAATGTTCTTTGGGCATTCGGATGAAGATGCGCTTCTGGTTCTTCAGCTCCAACTATAGGATGTAATGCTTTGCTTTCACTATCATGCCGATCATGCATAAACCCAAGGAACGATTGTACCGTAAGCATTGAAGCCCAGCTTCTAGTACCAGTACCATGATACTCCATTGAAAAAGAATGATTTGCTTCATCACCAAAATGAACTGTGAATTGCTTTGATAGATCCCTTATCTTTTTGGGAAAGGGTGTTATTTCAGTATGACTTGCTCCAAGGAAAGAGTCATTCAAGCCTTGAAGTGACTGTTTTAAACTCTGCAGGGGCTCACTTCTCTCTACTGCAGTTGCATTTATAGAGTTGATCATTTCTTCAAGTGTAGCGACATCATCGTCCTCATATTTAATATATGAGAGAACCTTTCCAATATATGACGACTTATCTTTTAGCTCGCTATGAATATCCCTTTGAGCTTCGATAGAAATATATGGCATTGCATCAATTCTTGATTTAAATTTTCTTCTATCATTAGGATTCAAATCTTTCCAAGCATCTAAAGCAGGCCATTCACTCAAATAAAATCTCTGTGTACTAAATCCACCCTTAAATTCATCAGGTTGTACTTTTGTACGTATAGCAACAAACTCCCTTCCGTCTGCGTCAACTGCTATATTATCCCCAAATACATCCACCCACTGCTCATCAAATTCATCAACCCTTACATATAGGTTGTTGGTTGGAATAACCCTCAAATCAACGACAACATTATTTATTTTAGCTCCATTACTATCTATATGAAAATCTTCATCGCTAAAGTAACGCTGATAGTCACCTAATGCCAGTTGAAGGGATTTAAGAAAAGATGTCTTACCTGCATTATTTGTCCCAAGTAGAATTGCAACTCTCCCGAGATCAACCTCTACTTCTTTTATACCCCTAAATCCCGAGATCCTTACACAATTAATCAGTATTGGCATATATCCAGTCCCTCGATGCAGTTATTAATATTTTTATTGCTAACATACCCCTGTTACTCTGGTGCACAGATTATCACCACCTAAAATTAAAATAAATCATCTCTATTGCCTGGCGCGCAATGCTATCCCCGCCTCGCCTGCGCGCTTCATGTGTCGCTTTTCATGCAGTTGCATGAACGGCCGCAGGCCGCGCCAGTACTGGTGCGGCAGGGGATGAAAAGTGCATTTTCTTGCATGCAAAATCATGCACCCTATGCATGCACGCGCAATTTGAGGCTGGCTAGCCAGGAAAAAGGCTGTTTTGGGCGAGGCGGAAGGGGAATGCCCCGCGATGCTGTCGAGAGCTGCGAGGCGGAGAATGCTTAGTGCAGGGTAGGATTGCTGTTGTAACGGCGATAGCGGTTCAATGTCCGTTTCTCCGGCGGTGGCAGGGCGTTCTCATCGACCGGTTGCGCCTGTATCGGCTGGCACAGGATTTTATCGACGCTTTCCACCGTCTTGAATGTGCAAGAACAGGTCAGGCTCTGACATTGATAATACGCCTCTTTCGTCCGCTCCGTGATATAGCGACTGGTGCGGGTATAGGACGCATGAGTGCACAGCGGGCAGCGCATCATGATTTGGCCCCTTTCTGCTGCATGCATTGACGTTTTTCCGCTAATTCTGTTACCCCTTGCATCTGGCGCATCGAGCATCTTTGTCGCTCCCGCAATACGCCGGTTTCTTGCGGTATCGTCAGGCCAATCTCATTCAGCACTGGGTGGTCGATATTTTGCGTAGCCATGGTAGCGCGAATGCGGCCTTGTAGTGCGCCCTGTACCTGTTGCTCAATCATTTTCATCGGATTGTCCGCATAGACGCCGTAAGCCCGTGAAGCCAGTGCACACGCCTTGATAACGTCAGGGCTGATTAGCGCCTTGCTCAGCGCATCCACGGCCTGATGCCTCGCATGAGCTGCAAAGGTCGTGAGGGCGTCTTTGTGCGCGCTCACCACCTTCGGGGCTGTGCCGCCGCAGTTGAGGTGAAGCTGCATTTTGTCCAGCTCCATCTCCTCAATCAGGCCGTCGAACTCTTTCGCCATCTCCCGCTTGGAAATCCGGCTGTGGTGTTGCGCTTGCAGTTCCGGCGTCATTTCTCCGTGCAGTTTGCGAAACAGGGTGCGCCACTGGCTTTCTGCCTCCTGGCTCTGCACTTCGGTGTCTTTCTTCTGTTGGTGGCAGCGGGCAATGCCGGTTACGACGTCGGTCAATGCCTGATAGTTTTTGTCGTGGGCGGCGCGAGCGTAACGCAGGGCTTGCAGTTTATCGGTGATGTATTTCGGTAAGGCGGTGGTGCTCATGGTCATGTCTCCGGTGTCAGTCAATGTGAAGCTGTTCTGCTGACCGCCGTACAACATCGCCATTCATCCCGGTTGGACTGTCCCCAGGACAACAGCCCTGAGCACTGATGACAAAACCATCAAGCCATTTTTAGTTTTACCTAAAACTATTCACTACTGTTCACCTAAATAAAAAATATAGATAAATCAGTAAATAATAGGATGAACAGTTCTCACTAAACTCTTCACCCGGTGTTCACCACTGTTCACCTGGCCCACAACGCCCTTTTCCCTGGCTAGCAGTGGTTAGTCTGTTTATACCCATTTATTAGCAATGAATTCATTGTTGAAAACTATGGGGTAATGTTGAGGAGTGGTAAGGATTGCTGAGCCATTATAATTTGTTGTTTTTATGACCATTTCTTAATGAGCCACACAACAACGCCTTGTTGCCCCCCCGGTAAATATTCACATAATAGGGCGCTACCGAAGTTCACACAGTCCCGGCCAGCGTTGGCCGGACACAAAGAGGTAGCGTTTTATGTTGACCGTATCCCCCCCCGCCCCATCCACCCCGTCGCCGGTTATTCCTGGCAGTTACACCCCAGGTGGGTCCTAATTACATTGGCATGTGGGTCATTTTTACATCGGTACTAACATGTACGAGATGATGAGCCGCCGGCAGTTCCCGGCCCAGGTCTCCCTCGGCGGTAAAAACGTCGCCTGGCTGGCCTCCGAGGTCGAGCAGTGGATGGACGAACGTATCGCTAACCGTCACCAGGGGGCCGCCGCATGATGCAGTTAACCTTGGGTCGCCAGCACTTTACCCTGAGCGACAACGACGCACTGTTTGTGGCGGAAGCTATCCTGTTACAACGCAAAGAGCCTGGCGTCGTCTTGCCGGAGCACCGTAGCGAAAAGCACGGCGTTATTCGTCTGGCGAGTCGCCAGGCCGAGCCGCGCCTGTTCCGTGCCGGGCCGGTGCCGCTGACCTGCGCGGCGACCGATACTCGCAACGACCCGCTTACCGACTGTTGATCACTATGCGATCGATTGAACGTCCGGGGGCGTCTTACGGCTTGCTCCCACATCCGGCCCTGCGCTATAGTCCCCCCGCTGCCGCAAAATCGGCAGCCGGGCGTGAGAACCCGAGTTACTTATTGGCGACACAACACGCGCCAGGCGTGTTTTTTTATGTCGTGGCCTTTGTGCGCTCATTTTTTGCGCGGTGGATGTTATGCTATCGCAGCAGTCAATCAATGGTGGCTCAGGCGGGGCAGCCTTCGGGCTGGCCGGTTTCCAATAAGGCCGGTTTCTCACCCCCGTCTGGGCTACCACCCTTGCGTGAGAACTTCGGTGGTAGCAATAACCAATACTTATTGGAGGCTGCCACCATGGCTACGACCCTCATCCCGACTCACCCGACATTCTGTTTCCTGTTTGCGGCCGTACGCCGTTCTGCGCTGACCGCTTCACCGCGTATGGTGCGCACCGTGGCGGATTCTGAGCACAACGCCCGCCGCGTGCTGGCCCGTGATTATGTGTTGTCCTTTGCCGGTCGTTTGCCGGTTAAGGCGGCAGCATGAACACCCTGGCCGACCGTTACTACCGCGACACCCATTACCCAATCCCGCACGCCGATTTTCTGCGTCTTCAGCATGCGCACGCCACCGGCGTGCTGTTCCTCGACCTGCTGGACACCCTCGACCTGCTGGATACCCTTGACCTCAGCGGGCAGCGCCCCGATGCCGTGCAACAGGCATCGTTTGCTTCGGTCATTGCCTTGCTGACCGACCAGCTCGGCCACGTCGTCAACACCTGTGAAACCCAAATCCTTGCCCGCATGGAGGCCACCGCCGCATGAACACTGCATCCTGTTTACCGATTGAAGTCCGTACCGCCGTTTTCCGCCGCGCCGTGGCGCAAGCCTATCTGGACACCTGCGCCTTTTACCGGGTGAGCCTCGGGTACACGCTGGACGAGCTGCAGATGACGATTGCGTTGCGTTTGGAGGGGCACTTTGTGCGTCAGTACGGTGCGGAGGACGGCATGGATATGGCGTGCACCATGCTGAGTGACATGGTGCAGCCGGACGTTTTGGTGGCCGCACCGCGCCTGACCGCGCTGGGGCAAAAGATGATGGACGAGCTGTGCTGCGAGCGCCTGTCGGCGGCACAGCACGCTACCGTACACTGAGGAGAAGAGCATGAGCGCCCACTTCGTTTCCCAGACCGTACGCACCGCCACCGGCCACTGGCCGGTGATACTCCCGGCCCTCGGCATTGCCTTGCAGCCAAACGGCAAGCCGCAGCCGTGCCCGACCTGCGGCGGTAAAGACCGTTTCCGGTTCGATAACCAGGACGGGCGCGGCACCTGGTTCTGCAATCAGTGCGGGGCCGGTGACGGCCTCAACCTGGTGGAAAAGGCCCTATCACTGTCTGCCCGGGCTGCCGCCGAACAGGTGGCTGCCGTGATGGGAGAAAACACCAACGCTGTGCCACCGGCCGCTGAGACTGGTCATTCAACGAAAGATAAGGCCGAGTTTCAGCGCAAGGCCGCCAGGCAGGCGCAGGCTCTGGTGGCTGCCGCGCAACCTCAGACCGGCAATGCCTATCTGAGCGCCAAAGGCTGGCCGGAGGTGGACACCCTGACCTTGCAGGGCCAGTCGCTGCGCGTTGGCGGTATCACCTTCCAGCCCGGCGACCTCTTGTTGCCGCTGTACAATGCCGGGGGTGAGGTGGTCAACGTGCAGCTGATTAACGCCAATGGTGACAAACGCATGCTGGCAGGCGGGCAGGTGAAAGCCGCCTGCCACACCCTGGGCGGCCCGGACAACGCGGTTATCTGGCTCACCGAAGGCTACGCCACCGGCCTCACCGTGCACCGCCTGACCGGTGAGACGGTGTGCGTGGCGCTCAGCGCCAACAACCTGGCGGCGGTGGCGGAGCAGCTGCGCAGCCACTACCCGGATGCGCGGCTGCTGCTGGCGGCCGATAATGACCGCAGCGGCACCGGGCAGATCCGCGCCGCCGAGGCGGCCACACTCAGCGGCGGTATCCCGGCGCTGCCGCCCACGGAAGGCGACTGGAACGACGTTTATGTCCGGGAAGGGTCAGACGCTACGCGTGCCCAGCTCCAGGCGTTCAGCCAGCCGCCGCAGCCCAGCCCGTTCGACACGCTGAGCGATGCCGACCTCAAAGCCATGAGCGCCAGTGAGAAAGCCGAACTGCTGGCCGAACATTACGGCAACACCCTGGCGGTGCCGCCGGTGGGGGAGGAGCTGTGCCGCTATACGCGCGGCGCCTGGCAGGTGCTGCCACACCGGCAACTGAGCCGTGAGATTGCCGCGCTGTTCCAGAAGGTACGCGCGCCGTTCTCCGCCGCCGGTATCAACAGCATTTTGGACACCCTCAAACTGATGGTGCCGCAGATGGGCGACCCGGCTCGCCGGTTGATAGGCTTTCGTAACGGCGTCTTTGATACCGTCAGCGGGCAGTTTAGCGCCCACCGGCAAGAGCACTGGCTGCGCACCGTCAACAACGTGGACTACACGCCGCCGCGTGCCGGGGAGAACCTGGCCGACCATGCACCGCACTTCTGGCAGTGGCTGACGCGGGCCGCCGGGGGGAGTCACGACAAACAGGAGCGTATTCTCGCGGCACTCTTTATGGTGCTGGCCAACCGCTACGACTGGCAGCTGTTCCTCGAAGTAACCGGCCCGGGCGGCAGCGGCAAGAGCGTCATGGCGGCCATCGCCCGGTTGCTCGCCGGGGCCGACAACACCACCTCCGCCACCATCGACAACCTGGAGTCGGCGCGCGAACGGGCTTCGGTGGTCGGTTACTCGCTGATTATTCTGCCCGACCAGGAGAAGTGGAGCGGTGACGGGGCGGGCATCAAGGCCATCACCGGTGGCGATGCGGTCGCCATCGACCCCAAATACCGCGACGCTTACGCGGCGCACATCCCGGCGGTGATTTTGGCGGTCAACAACAACCCGATGCAATTCAGCGACCGCAGCGGCGGCATCTCGCGCCGCCGGGTTATCCTGCCGTTCCCGGAAGCTATCGCCCCCGAAGAGCGCGACCCGTTGCTATTGGCGAAGATCACCGAAGAGCTGGCCGTGATTGTGCGTCACCTGATGCAACGCTTTGCCAACCCGAATGACGCGCGTGCACTGCTCCAGGCGCAGCAAAATTCGGCGGAAGCCCTGGAAATCAAACGACATGCCGATCCGCTGGTCGATTTTTGTGGTTACCTGACGGTGCTGGGTACCCCGGAAGGGATGATGATCGGCAATGCCAACATCACCCCGCCGAACCCACGTCGCTACCTGTACCACGCCTACCTGTCGTTTATGGCCGCACGGGGGTATCAGCACGTGATGAACCTGACGGCGTTCGGCCAGGCGGTGCCGCAGACGCTGAAAGAGTACGAACACACGTTGCTGAAACGCCGTACCAAGCAGGGAATACAGACCAACCTGATATTGAATGACGACTGCGAAGCGGACTGGTTGCCGAAGTGTGGCGCCGTGTGACAATGAGCGAGTCGATCGGCCGGGCCGATCAATAGGCATTTATTGATCTGTCGAACCCATTGGACGCTCAATCACCACGCCGCCTATAGTGGCAGTGACCCGAATACACGCAGCAACACCAGGGCATCCTATCGGCCGCTGAACGGCCAATATCATAACGACAAGCGCTCCCCAAACCGGCTCAGGCCGGTTTTTTTGTGCCTGCGTTTCAGGCTGTTCACCCTGTAGGTGAACAGAGGTGTACACCGAGAAGGTAGCTATACACCCATCAATGCATTGAAATAAAAGGATAAAATCAAAAGGTGTATAGGGTGAACAGTTTTCCTATAAATCTTTTTTTAATATGATGAGCGCTGGGCTAGTGCTAATTGCTTATAATTTATTCTATGTATTGTGCACCATTTTATTGTGTATAGGTATATGTATAGACTTCTGTTTTGTGATTATAAAAATCGTTTTAAAACAGTTGATTACTTTCTTTGTTTCGCTCCTATTATCGGCACCATCTCAATATCCCAGACATTCGAGAAAGCAAAAGAATTCTAAAAGACAGTCGCATCACAATGTATTTGAGAAAGCCACCGGTTGGGACTAAGCGAATAAGATCGCGTGTGGCTGGCGACAGAAAATGTCGTTGATTGTATAATCAAGGAAAGTTATTCATTGGCTCTAGATGTTGCTAATTTATTGAGCTGATTTTTCGTGAAAAGATATTCTAAATAAAAATTAATGGGTTATTTGGCCTTTTGTCATAAACATGCGCTAATTAATCATATCCTATTTTTCTTCATCGCTGACAACATGTTGTAACTTCGTTACGCCCTCGATTTTATTTCCCATTGTTTGTAAATTTTACAAGCACTGTTTTCGCCGATATCCAAATGTCCTCACGTGGCTTATTCATTTTGCGAAACATCGTAGGGGAAACGCCATAGTGGTTTTTAAAGATGCGACAAAAAGCCTGCTGTTCCAGATAACCATATTCAAGTGCAATATCTATGATCTTCCTGTCTGTAGATAAAATCATTTTCGCCGCCTCTGTCATTTTCCTTGATCTGATGTAAGACTTCATCGATATGCCAGCCAAAGCGCAGAACTTACGTTGAACATACCATCTGGAATATCCAGTTTTATCAATCAGGTTGATGATGTTTACCGGTTGCCTGAGATGCATTTCCAACAGATTGATAACGCTATTAATAAATATTCTGGACTGTTCAACTTTGCTCATTTCCATTGCATCGGCTCCCGATATCTTCACCTGTTGGCGCTATTGAAATCTCGATTATTGCTTAACTTTGTCAAGATGTTATCAATTTCTGTTACTTTATTTTCGGGTTAATGCTGTTCCGTAGATAACTATTTGAATTTTAATGTTATTGCTTCGTGTTTTTTGTCAGGCTGATTTTGAATGAAGTCGTGCTGACTTTATTTTTAATCGCCTGGTATGTACTATCTTCGTTTTTTGTTTATTCTTTAAATAAAAAAGTGCTAAACTTTATTATATTGTTTTTACTTGGTTAGCGTGACTGAATAACAGGTTAATATATGGAAGAAAAAAGAATTTTAATCATCGAGGACGATATGCATGCTGCAGAAGTCTTGGAAGCTTATCTAAAAAGAGAGTGCTTTGCTGTTGCTAAGGTAGGCGATGGTGTTAAAGGGCTTGAGATGGTTTTTTCCTGGCAACCTGACTTGGTTTTATTAGACGTCATGCTGCCGGGAATAAATGGCAATGAAATATTGGCACGTGTGCGTAGAAAGAGCGATGTGCCGGTCATCATGGTGACGGCAATCGGCGAGATTCAGGATAAGATCTCCTCGTTGAGGCACGGCGTTGATGATTACATCGTGAAACCCTATAACCCGGGAGAGGTCGTTGCTCGGGTTCATGCTGTGCTGAGAAGAGCGACTGCTTTAAATATAAAATCTGATCTTATTATTTGTGGCCCGGTACAACTCGATGAAGAGGCGATGCTGGTTCACGTCTGCCCCGCCGAAAACATTAAAATTGTAGTGGATCTTACGCCGACTGAATTTTTATTGTTATCTGTGCTAATGCGTGCGCCCAAAAGAGCGTTTTCCCGCCAAACATTATTAAACATGTGTTTACCGGAAAGTGATGCATTTGAGCGAGTTGTCGATACACATATTTATAACTTGCGAAAAAAACTCAACTCGGTAGGGGTGGATGATGTACTGCTGACCGTTAGAGCGATGGGCTACAGGTATTGGGATAAATGAATAAAAAAGACAAAAGAGTTTCACTTTGGAAGTGGATTTGTGTGAGGGTAATTTCCCAATCTGTCGGGGTGATTGTTATTATTGCACTCTGTATGTGGTTGCGCTATGCCATTTATAGCGCCTGGGTTTTATATCATGAAATGCCGGCAGATGTCCGAAAAGAGTTCCTGCGGTTGCTTGAAAATCCCAATGAAGATCTGTACAGGTTTTATAGCCTTTTTCACTATTGGTATGGCATTGATTTTGCTAATCCGTCGATCACGTCGGGGGATTGGATTATGCTGGCTATTTTGGTGGTTGTCGCCATACCTCTCATGGTCTTACTGGGGCTCTATATGTCGCGGCCGTTGGCGAAGCAATTTTCCTACCTGGTCGTTGCCGCGAGAAAAGTCGCCGAGGGGGATTTCTCTGTGCAAGCAAAATTAGAAGAGAAAGCGCCGGAAGAACTTCTTACTCTAACTCACGATTTCAATGAGATGACCAAAAAACTAACTTATTATGAAGGGGAGTTGCGTGCTTCTCATATCGCTATGGCGCATGAGCTACGCTCGCCGTTGACGGCTTCAATTGCACGCCTTCAGGGCATTATGGATGGCGTGTTCGAGCCGGATAAGCATCAGTTAAATCTGGTCATGCAGCCATTGACCAGCCTAAATCGCCTTATTGATGATCTTCAAATGCTGTCGTTGTCGCAAGCCGGGGCGTTATCATTAGAAAAATACCATGTGAATCTTTGCGATTTGATTCAGGAGCGTTTGCAATGGCAAAAGGCGGAAGCTTCTCAGGAAAACTTCACGATTGAATTTGAATATACTACTCCTGTCTTCGTCTATGTCGATCCGTTCCGAATTGGGCAAGTTGTTACGATTATCATAAAAAATGCAATGCGCTACGCGCATTCAGGCAAGAAACTCACCATCACCGTTAATCATTTTAATAATGAGGTTGTCGTCGGTTTTCGCGATTATGGGCCGGGGGTCAGTGAAGCCTTTTTGCCCTTGATGTTCAAACGTTTTTCGCGGGAGGAGAGCTCACGGTCGAGAAATCTGGGGGGGAGTGGGCTTGGGCTTTCTATCGCCATGGCGATAAGTCGGGAGCACGGCGGCAGTCTCAGTGCTCAGAATCATCCTGACGGTGGGATGCTATTTCAACTCATTCTTCCAATGAAAATAGAGTCTTGATGGTTCCTTGAAAAAACATGGACTAAATCTACACATAAAAAAGGTTTAATTCTTCGACAGACTATCAGGAGAATGTCTTATGTCAGTAGGTTTGTTCAGGTTAATAAGTGCGGTCAAGAGCGTGTTCTCATTTCAATATTGGAAACTGTTTATTATTCCCCTGTTCGTTTTTTTGGCGGGATGTGATGATAAAGCAAAGACACAGGAGGTGCCTACACGTTCCGTACGAACGCTTGTCGTCGATAATCCGGTTGGCGGAGTTTTGATAAAGCATACCGGAGAAATTCGCCCCCATGAGGAGTCTCAGCTCTCGTTTCGCATTGACGGCCGGCTCCTCAGCCGCCCAGTCGATGTGGGGGACAAATTAAAGGCGGGGCAAACGATCGCGACGTTGGAGCCCAGAAATAACGAGAATCAGGTGCGCAGTGCGCAGGCCGAACTGGCCGGTGCCGTTTCTTCAGAGCGCCTGGCTGCTCTCAATTTCAGGAGGCTGCAATCATTGATCAAAACCGGTGCTATCGCGCAGGCTCAGGTTGATGAAGCGAGGGTCAATCTTGAAGTCGCGGCGGCAAAACGCGTCTCTGCTCAATCGAATTTGAAAATCGCTCAGGAGCAATTGGGTTACACCCGTCTGGTTGCGCCTTCAGATGGCGTAGTGACTTCGGTTAATCTGAATCCTGGCCAAACTGTCAGTGCAGGGCAGGGGGTCATTACGCTCTCACTCAATGAGGGCGTGGATGCCGTATTTGACGTTCCAGAAGCGATTTTGTACAGCAATCTGTCCGATAATAAAGTCAAGATTGCGCTGCTTTCCGATCCTTCCGTCGTGACTGAGGGTGTGATCCGAGATGTGAATCCACAGGCGGATAAGCAGACGCGGACCTGGCGCGTCAGAGTCTCGTTGCCGAACCCTCCAGAGAAAATGGCTTTGGGCGCGACGGTGCAGGGAAGTATCGTGATCCCGGGTCAGGCTGCGTTTGTTATGCCGGCGTCTGCGATGACCCGTGATGGCGCGGATCCTGCCGTTTTAATTGTTCAACCGGATACATCGACCTTGGCGTTGCGCAAAGTTAACGTTATTCGCTATAGCTCCGAGGACGTGTTTATTGCTGATGGCCTCAAACCTGGCGACAAGGTGGTGATCGCCGGCGTGAGCAAGTTACGGTCTGGGGAGAAAGTGAGTTTGGAGGATAAATTCTGATGAATGCCTCTGAACCCGAGAAATTTAACCTGTCTGCCTGGGCGCTTGCCAATCAGCAACTGGTTGCCTTTTTTATGTTGGTTCTCACCATTGCCGGGGTGATGAGCTATTACAACTTGCCGCGTAATGAAGATCCGGCGTTTACCATTAAAACGGCGGTGGTTTCCGCGAGTTGGCCTGGGGCCTCTGTGGAGGATACCGTCAATTTCGTAACCGATCCGTTGGAGAAGAAACTTCAGGAAGTTCCTTACCTTGATTATTTGGAGAGTTACAGCCGGCCCGGCGAGTCGGTTATTTTTATCTATCTGCGTGATAATACGCCGCCGGAGAAAGTGAAAGAACTGTGGTATACGGTCAGGAAAAAAATCAAGGACGTTTCCCCTCAGCTTCCTGCCGGCGTCAGTTCACCTGCCGTCAACGATGAATTTGATGATACCTACGGCACCATCTATGGCTTTACGCGTGAAGGATTCAGCGAGCGCGAACTGCGCGATCTGGTTGATAAAGTTCGCACGGACGTCTTAACGCTGCCAGACGTCGGGAAAGTGAACCTGCTGGGCGTAAAAGAAGAGCAGGTCATCTTATCATTCTCACCGCAGAAAATTGCGGGCATGGGGCTGACGCTCGACCAAATCAAGAACGCCATCAGCGCGCAAAACGCCGTGACTCCGGCGGGAGAAATCAGAACCGACAAAGATAAAGTCATGTTGAGAGTCAGCGGCGCTTTCGCATCGGAAGAAAGCCTCAAACAGCTGACACTGCATATTCAGGATAAATTCGTTCCTCTGACGGATATTGCGACTATCTCTCGCGAGGCGGTCGATCCGCCGACGCCGGCCTTCAGAGTTAACGGGGAGTCGGCGATTGGCCTGGCCATCTCCATGGCTCCGACAGGCAATATGCTGGATTTCGGCAAAGCGCTTAACGAAAAGATGGATGATATCTCCAGCCGCTTGCCTGCGGGTATCAACGTGCTGAAAGTGGCCGATCAGTCGACGGTGGTGCATGACGCGGTGGGGAGCTTTATGAAAGTGCTCCTTGAGGCGGTTGTCATTGTGTTGGCTGTGTCTTTCTTGTCATTAGGCACTCGTGCCGGGTTAGTGGTTGCAGCATCCATTCCGCTGGTGCTGGCCATGACGTTTATCGGCATGGAAATTGCTGGTATAGGCATACAGCGCATCTCACTCGGCGCATTAATTATTGCGCTGGGGTTGCTGGTCGATGATGCCATGATCACGGTAGAGATCATGATGTCGCGCCTGGAGAAAGGAGACCCTGTCAAAAAGGCGGCGACAAAAGCCTGGACGACGACGGCTTTCCCGATGCTGACCGGCACATTGGTCATGATCGCCGGTTTTATCCCGGTCGGTTTCGCAACGTCGAGTGCGGGGGAGTACTGTTATTCTCTGTTCATGGTGGTGCTGATTTCACTTATCAACTCCTGGATTGTTGCCGTACTTTTTTCACCGCTGATAGGCGTGTGGCTTTTACCTAAGGTGATGAAGGAACACGCCCACGGTAAAGGTAAAGTCATGCAAAAGTACGAAAGTGCATTGCGATATATCCTTAAGCGTCGAGGGATGACCGGCATCGTGGCGGTTCTGTTGCTGGCCATGGCTTTTATCGGCTCCTCGCACATGGAAGAGGAGTTCTTTCCCGCTTCTGACAGGCCGGAGTTACTTGTCAGTCTGACTTTGCCGAGAAATGCCGTGCAGGAAGATACGGCGAGGGAAGCCATTCGCTTGGAGGAAATCCTCAAGAAGGATCCCGATATTGATCATTTTACGACGTACGTTGGATCGGGGGCCGTGCGGTTTTATTTGCCGATGGACCTGTTGCTTGATAACGAAAATATCGCTCAATTGGTCGTGGTCACCAAGGGACTTGAAGAGCGTGACGCGGTGAAGTCCAGGCTTGAAAAAATTCTGCAAAAAGATTTCGGCCATCTTGTTACGCGTGCTTCGCCGTTGGAGCTGGGGCCCCCGGTAGGTTGGCCGTTGAAATATCGCGTTTCCGGCCCGGATCTGACCAAAATCCGTGAGATATCCATGGAGTTGGCGGGTAAATTCGGCAACAACCCACAGACAAGAGAGGTCAACCTTACTGCGGGAGAACCGCAACGAGAACTCTATATAACGCTTAATCAGACGGAAGCTAGGGCCTTGGGATTAAGCTCTCAGGATGTCGCCAGCGCTCTTGCTGAAATGTATTCGGGGTCCGCTGTAACGACGATCAGAGACAGAAATCGTCAGGTTAACGTGGTGCTGCGGGCTTCGGAAAATACGCGGAGAGACATTGAAACCGTCGCGGATTTGCAATTAACGACGGCCGATGGGCGCGTTGTTCCATTAAAGCAGATCGCAACGATAGGCTATACGTTGGCCGAACCTATTCAGTGGCGGCGGCAACGAGAGCCTTTCATTACGGTGCAAACGGATATTGCGCCAGGGCTGAATGCGTCCGGCGTATCCAAGAGTTTGGCGCCTGTTGTCGATGAATTACGCAAAAGTCTGCCACCGGGATATCACATTACCGAGGGGGGAAGCGTCATTGAAGCCATGAAAGGCAACCGTTCAGTATTCGCCGTTCTACCTGTGACCTTATTGGTGATGCTGATCTTGCTGATGGTGCAGTTGCGTAGTTTCTCACGCATGATGCTGGCGCTGTTGATTGCCCCCTTCGGTTTGATTGGCGTTGTCGCTGCCATGTTACCCACCGGAACACCGATGGGGTTTGTCGCGATTCTTGGCGTGATTGCGTTGGCGGGGATGATTATCCGCAATGCCGTGATCCTTATTGAAGAAGTGGAAATAAACAGAGCACAAGGCGCAGATAATACTGAGGCGATCGTCGAGGCGTCACTGCATCGTTCCAGACCGATACTCTTGACGGCTTGTGCAGCAATATTAGGGATGATACCTATCGCGCATCAGGTATTTTGGGGGCCTATGGCCTATGCCATTATTGGTGGGCTATTCGTTGCCACCTTATTTACCCTGACGGTATTGCCGGCTGCCATCAGCGCTGTTCTGCAATGGGAGAAGTCTCGATAGAACTTACCCCCGGAGATAGCTCCGGGGGGACACTTTAAAAGGAGGTGGAAAGATGTTTGAGTTATTTAAACTTATTGGGCTAGGGTTGGTTTTATTACTGCCGCTGGTAAACCCATTGACTACTGTAGCCCTTTTTCTTGGGCTGTCAGGCGACATGTCTGAACAAGAAAAAAAGAAGCAGTCAGCTATGGCTGCTTTCTATGTCTTTGTGATTATGATGGTTGCATGGTATGCCGGTAAGGCTGTTATTAATACCTTTGGCATATCTATTCCGGGATTACGAATTGCAGGTGGAATGATCGTTGCCTTTATTGGGTTTAACATGCTGTTTCCGCAGGATGTGAACAAGCCTCAAAGCGGCGAGAAGGGGAAAACCAAAAATATAGCATTTATCCCCTTGGCAATGCCCAGTACGGCAGGCCCGGGTACCATTGCTATGTTGATCAGTGCCGCGTCGACATTCAGCGCTGAAACATCGCATCTGGATTTGTGGGTCGCCTATACCGCGCCCCCCTTGATTGCGATAGCCATTTCTCTGATTTTATGGGTGTCTCTGCGGGCGTCACTGGGTGTTATGAAGCTTGTAGGAACATCGGGAATCGATGCTATTTCCAGGGTGATGGGATTCCTGCTGGTCTGTATGGGGGTTCAGTTTGTTATAAATGGCGTCGTTGAACTCGTCACAATACAATAAACGTGAGCGCTTCAGTTTCTGATATGCATGAGGTTGCGCATATCAGACGAGAATAATATCTAAAACCTTATATCTATATCAGTTCTGATAATGCTCTGATGCTCTTGGCTGCCATAACGCTTTTTTTTTTGCATGGACAACGCTGTGAGCGCCGGCGGTAATGACTGTCGTCATGCTGTTATTTTTTATCAAAAAGTTCCCAAGTAAGGTGGGAACTTTTTTCTTTTATTCTGGTACGTCGTCAACAGGCTTAATCCTGAATCTGATCCCATCACCATAAGCCGTCACCGGTGCATTATGGCTGTTGATTGCCATTTCAGGGGGACAACACCTTGGCGATAGCCTGGGCTTCCTGCTGCCAGCCCTGCGCCAGCGTGCGCACCAGGGCATCATAGCCGTCTTCACCCTGTTTCAGCTCCAGGTTGAAAG
>OKGA01000253.1_pt1 | contig 18084 bp, 16 predicted proteins | sample 1611451 | NCBI WGS metagenome assembly OKGA01 (sample SAMN04436745, study PRJEB24849) | human gut metagenome | biome: human gut; feature: NICU; material: stool | host: Homo sapiens | place: USA: Saint Louis, MO | collected 2010-12-22
GGTCGATCAGCGCCAGCACCGGCGCATAGTCGATGCCGCTGTACCAGGGCGCGCCGAAGCTGCGCGGCGAGGCGAACGCCAGCCCGTCTCGGCTGACGATCTGGCAGGAGAAATCCTCCGTCTCTTTGACAAAGGTAGAGTGCGCGGTGCGCATCAGGGTAAAGGCCATGGCGTCGGCCGCCGCCGCGCAGTAGTTGGCGAGTATTTGCAGATTACGTCCGTCAATAGCCACGATCACTTCTCCTCGCTCAGCGGAGTAATTAACAGATTGCCGAAGCTGTCCACCTCGACCTGCATGCGCGGCGGCACGCAGGTGGTGCAGTCGTCCTGCGCCACGATAACCGGCCCGCGCAGCCGATGGCCGGGACGCAGCGTCGCGCGCAGCACCAGATCGACCTGATGAAAAGCGCCGTCTATCCACGCCCTGACCTGCTTCGCCACCTGCACCGGCTCGCTGGCCGCCGCGAGACGATTCAGCGCGGGCTTCGGCGTGGGCGAGGCGATAACCAGCCGCAGGTTGATGAGCTGCACTGGCGCGGCGGCGTCGCTGTGGCCGAACAGCTGGTGATGCTGCTGGTCGAACGCCGCATGCAGCGCCGCCACGTCGGCGCTCGCCAGCCACGCCGCCTCCAGCGGCACGTCGATCTCGCACGACTGGCCGCGATAGCGCATATCGGCGCTGAACTGCAGCGTAAAAGGCATCTCTTTGCCGTGCTCGGCCGCCAGCCAGGCCTGCGCCCGCTGGCTCAGGCTCTCCGCTTCAGAGGCGAGCCGGTCCGCCAGCTGCGCGTTGAGATCGCCGTACAGCGTGCGGATAAAGTCGTTGCGGATATCCGCCACCAGCCCGCCCAGCGCCGAGAGCACGCCCGGCGTCGGCGGCACGATAACGCCTTTCATATTGAGTTCACGCGCCAGAAAACAGCCCATCATTGGCCCTGCGCCGCCGAAGGCGAGAAACCAGAACTCGCGCGGATCGAGGCCGAAGCGAGACAGCAGGCCGCTGGTATCGCCATACATGCTGGAGATCGCCAGTTCGATGGCGGTTTCGGCGGTCTGTTCTACCGAGACGCCAAGGCGATCGGCCAGCGGCTGCCAGGCGGCGCGCGCGGCGGCGACATCTACCTGCACGGCGTGGTAGCCGAGATCGCCATGGCCGATCATGCCGCAGGCGGCGAAAGCGTCGGTGGCGGTCGGCTGGGTGCCGCCGCGCTGGAAGCAGACCGGGCCCGGCAGCGAACCGGCGCTGTCCGGCCCCATCTGCATCACGCCCTGCCCGTCGATCCACGCCAGCGAGCCGCCGCCCTGCCCGACGGAGGTCACCGCCACCGAGGGTATATAGATTGGGAAGTCGCCGATGATTTCACCGTTGCCCTGCGCCACCTCGCCGTTAACGATCACCGCCACGTCGGCGCTGGTGCCGCCGATATCCAGGCTAAGGATGCGGTCGAAGCCGCAGGCGCTGGCGAGATAGCTGGCGCCGATAACCCCCGAGGCGGTGCCGGAGAGCACCATCTGCACGCATTCGCGCTTCGCCTGCTCGACGCCCATCACGCCGCCGTTGGATTTAGTGATGCGCGGCGGCGTGGTCACGCCTCTGGCGCGCAGCGCGCCTTCAAACTTTTCCAGATAGTTGATCACCATCGGCTGCACGTAGGCGTTGATGGCGGCGGTGATGGTGCGCTCATATTCGCGGATAATCGGCCAGATGTCGGCGGAACAGGAGGTCAGCAGGTCGGGCGCGACCTCTTCGACGATCGCCTTAACCGCCGCCTCGTTGTGCCCGTTGCGGTAGCTGTGCAGCAGCGCCACCACGATGCCCTGACAGCCCGCCGCGCGCGCGCCGTCGATGGCGGCCAGCACGCTCCCGCGATCGACGGGCTTCAGCACGTTGCCGTCGCGGTCGGTGCGCTCGTGGATGGCGAAGACGCGATCGCGACTAATCAGCGGCGCGGGCCGGCGGGAGAAGAGATCGTGGATATGGGGAATTTTCAGCCGCGCCAGCTCCAGCACGTCGCAAAAGCCGGCGGTGGCGAACAACGCCAGCCGGACGCCGCGCCGCTGGATAACTGCGTTGATGCCGACCGTGGTGCCGTGGGTAAAGTAGCCAATCTCTGCGGGATCGAGGCCGTCGCGTTCGGCGAACTGCGCCAGTCCGGTGAGAATCTCGCTGCCCGGCGCATCGGGCCGCGACAGTACTTTCAGGGTATGGATCTGGTTGGTTTGCCGATCCAGCACGGCGAAATCGGTAAAGGATCCGCCAATGTCCACGCCAACGCGGTAACGCATCTGTATCACTCCAGAGTCAGGAGAGAGGGAACTCCATCAGCTTGTGCGGCTCCTGCACCACGCGCCAGCCAAGCCGCTGGTAGAGCTGATGGGCATCGTTTGTCGAAAGCATCCAGCGCCGCACCGTGGCCAGCTCCGGATGCTCGCGCACGCAGCTTGCCAGCCAGCTGCCCAGGCCATGTCCACGCCACGCTTCATCGATAATGACGTCGCACAGCCAGCCGAAACGGGTGTAGTCGGTAATCAGCCGACCAAAACCGATCTGCGCGTCAAGGTGATAGAGCCCGAACGGCAGCGATGCGGCGATGGCCCGCTCGGTGGCGGCGCGCGACTGCCCTTTCGCCCAGTAGGCGCGCTCGGCCAGCTGAAAATGAATCCAGTCCATATCCAGCCGCGTCCGTTTAGTAGAAAGGGTAAAGTCGTCGCGCTGCCAGATATGGTCGGCGATGATCGGTGCGGTCATAAATAACTCCTTGTCGCGGCATGGGTTTATAGTAAATGCGCGGCGTCAGCCGACGCGGCTGAAGAGGCGCGGCGAACCGGTCAAATGCGGTGAAAAAAGCACGGAAAAGAAATTTTATGCTGCGTAGAAACACCAGGCCCGATTAGGTGTAAAAAGAGTGTGATATCGATTCCGTTACAAGAATAACTCACTCATTATGCTGTTCGGTATCAGACAAACCTGTCGGGTTTAAGGGGATCAACGTATAGATGCCATTTTTCAATATATTACGCGCTGCGCTTCTCATCTCTGGCGCAAAGAGTGAAAGCGTACCTACAATTAACAGCGTAGAAAACAGCGTTGCCAGTAAACCTGATATACCGCTGAGCATCCATTTAATAAAGCCGTGCATCAATGTAGCTGGCCAGCGTGGCTTTGCCACATAAGCGCTATAGGCTGCCGCATTATTTCCCCACTCAATCCATTTTTTCTCTAGCTCCTCTTTGTGATCAGATTTTAATAATGCAATCTTTTGATCACTGGCGAATTGGACTTGTTGGCTTACCCTGAGTACCAGCCGGTCAATAATACATGCCGCTTTATCGCGGTAATGGTCAAGCTGTCGTTCTGAATAGGCTATGCTGTCATGATAGCGTTCCAGATAAGCGGGCAACTGCGATTCAGGCAATCGACGTCTGAGCAGTTGTTTCGCATAATCATCTTTATCGGCTTTATAGATGGCATAAGCGATCAGCTGCCTGGTATCGTCCGTGTCCATTACTAGCCTGGTAAAGACCCATTGCTTTTGGTCTGGCATATAAAAACCTCACTAAAAAAATGCTAACAGACTGTTTGCTATTTCTTACTCTCCTTTTCTTACGCTGTTAAAGACTTCATTAAAAATCTTTCTTCCTTCAGCAGCAGTGATACCGCACTTTTTAAAAGCGTCCTCAGTTTCTCTTCTGTTTACCTCACTGAGTAAGAAATCATCCATTTTGGTCGTTGTGATTTTCAAACTCGCGACATGCGCAACGGCCAACTCGCCAATTTCGCGAATTTCATCCGTCGTTAGCGCGGGCATATGATATTGACTCATGATGTTCATCTCCTTATTTTCATCCAGAGTTTATATCGTCTAAAACGTCATTACATTAGTGAATCCATGCAAATTTTGAGGGACAGATTCCAGAAACGATCACAGGTGTGAAACAATAACTGATGACGACTAAAGCATCTGCTTTAGCCGCTTATGTAATCGCGTTCGATCAGAGTGAAGAATATAAGCTACAGCGCGCCCAGCACGTCATTCTGCCGGGTAATCAGCGAGCGCAGCGGCACGCTGCTCTTCATTACGGGCGATTTGATCACGATATAGCTGAAGTATTTGTCGATGCCGATTTGCGCATCCAGCATCTTCTCAATCACTTCCTGATAGTGCTCGATGCTGCGGGTGATAAAACGCAGCAGATAGTCGTAGCCGCCGGTAATCAGGTGGCACTCCATCAGCTCGTCCACGTCGCGCAGCGCGCTCTCGAACTTCATAAAATCTTCGCGGCGATGGCCGGAGAGCGTCACTTCGGTAAAGACCGTGACCGAATCGGTGATTTTGGTGAGATTGATATGGGCTTCGTAGCCGGTGATAAAGCCCGCCTGCTCAAGACGCTTGACGCGCTGCAGGCAGGGGCTGGGCGAAAGTCCCACGGCATCGGCGAGATTAACGTTGCTGATACGGCCATCTTTTTGCAGTTGCACCAGGATGTTGATATCGATGCGGTCAAGTTTCATTAAGCCGTTCATACCACCCCTCATTGTTAACCAATTGTGCAGGACGTGCTGATGGTATAACACGCTTTGCGTCGCCAGCGCCAGCGGTAACGCGCGCGTTATCCATCAGGAAAAATTATAATTATTCCAGCAATATCAATGAGGAAGATAGCGTCAGCCCAGACGGCCGGTGGCGCGCGCCAGCGCAATATCGAAGATATGCAGCGCCTCCTCCAGCTGTGAATCCGTGGTAACCAGCGGCGCCAGGAAGCGCACCACATTGCGCTGAACGCCGCATTTGATCAGCAGCAGCCCTTCCTGACAGGCGCTGTCGAGGATCTTCTGCGTCAGCGCGGCGTCAGGCTTGCCGGTTTCGAAGTCGAGGATCTCCACCGCCAGCATAAAGCCGAGGCCGCGCACGTCGCCGATGCAGGCGTACTTCTCCGCCAGCAGCTGTAGCCGCGCCAGCAGCTGTTCGCCAAGCGCATTCGCGCGCGCCAGCAGGTTGTCGTGCTCCAGCAAATCGAGCACCGCCAGCGCCGCCGCGCAGCCCAGCGCGTTGCCGCCGTAGGTGCCGCCCAGCCCGCCCGGCGTCGGCGCGTCCATGATCGCCGCCTTGCCCACCACGCCGGAGATCGGCAGGCCGCCGCCGAGGCTTTTGGCGACCGTCACCAGATCGGGTTTGATATTAAGGTGCTGGAAGGCGAACATCTTGCCGGTGCGGCCAAAGCCGGTCTGCACTTCATCGCAGATCAGCACGATGCCGTGCTGCTCGGTAATGCGGCGCAGCGCCTGCATAAACGCCGGACCGGCCGGCAGGAAGCCGCCGTCGCCCTGCACCGGTTCGATAATGATCGCCGCCACGCGCTCCGGCGCGATCTGCACGGCGAAAAGCTGATCCAGCGCCTTCAGGCAGTCTACTTCCGTTACGCCGTGCAGCGGATTAGGAAACGGCAGGCGATAGATATCCGCCGGGAACGGGCCAAAATTCTGCTTATAGGGCTGGCTCATACCGGTCAAGGTCACGCCCAGCAGCGTACGCCCGTGAAAGGCGCCGTCGAAAGCGATCACGCCGGAGCGATTGGTGTGCGCGCGGGCGATCTTAACCGCGTTCTCTACCGCCTCTGCGCCGCTGGTAAAGAAGACGCTCTTGTAGGCTTCCTCGCCGCCGACCAGCTGATTAAGCCGCTGCGCCAGCTCGATATAGCCCGGATAGGCCACCACCTGAAAACAGGCGTGGGAGACCAGGCCCAGCTGACGCGTTACCGCATTGACCACCGCCGGATGGTTGTGCCCGACGTTGAGCACGCCGATACCGCCGACGAAGTCGAGATAGCGGTTGCCCTCGACGTCCCAGACTTCGCTGCCCCTGGCGCGCTCAATCACCAGCGGATGGGCGGTCACCACGCCGCGCGGCACATTCTGCTCGCGCGCGTTCAGCAGCAAACTGTTGTCTGAATAGGTCTGTTGTTCGGCCATGACATTCTGCATTTTTATACCTCATCCACGTAACGTTCGGTTGGCTCAAGTATCGCAACCCACTGGTTTCGCATGCTGCCGTTATGGGTAGTGCTGCGGCATATCCTGTTAAAATCCGTGCCCTTTCAGCAGGGAAATTTCTTAACGCAGCGCGCGTCGGGCGAGCGCCGTCCACGCGCGCACGCCGTAAGGGATCAGCGCGTCGTTGAAGTCATAGGCGGAGTGGTGCAGCGGCCGCGAAGGCGCGGAGCCGATCCAGAGATAGGCGCCGGGTTTCGCCTGCAGCATAAAGGCGAAATCCTCCGAGGTAAGCGCGGGCTGCCGCGCGACGCTGGCGCTGAATCCCGCCTCGCTGAGCGCCGCTAAGGCGAGATTCGCCTCCGCCTCGCTATTTACCGTGGCCGGGTAGTAACGCAGATAGCTCACCTCCGCCTGCAGTCCGTGCGCGGCGGTGACGTGCTGCGCCATCTCACGCAGCCGCGCTTCGAGTATCGCCTGCGCCGTCGGGCTAAAGGTGCGCACCGTGCCGGTAATCGACGCTTCCGCCGGGATCATATTGTGCGAAAAGCCGCCCTGTATGCGCGTCACGCTCAGCAGCGCCGCCTCGCAGGGATCGATGGCGCGCGCCACCAGCGTATTAAGCTGCACCACCAGCTCGCTGGCCGCCAGCAGCGTGTCGCGCGTCAGATGCGGCTGCGCGGCATGGCCGCCGCCACCCTTCACGGTAATATCGAAACGATCCGCCGCCGCCATAATGGCACCGGGACGGGTCTGCACCTCGCCGAGCGGCAGTTCCGGCCAGTTGTGCAGCGCGTAGACCGCCTCGCAGGGAAAGCGGCTGAACAAGCCGTCGTCGATCATCGCCTTCGCGCCCGCCAGCCCCTCTTCCGCCGGCTGAAAGATAAAGCAGAGGGTGCCGTCGAGATCCTCGGCTGCGGCCAGCTGCTGCGCCGCGCCGAGCAGCATCACGGTATGGCCGTCGTGGCCGCAGGCGTGACAGACATTTTCCGTCCTGCTTTTCCAGGGCGCGTCGCCCTGATCCTGCATCGGCAGCGCGTCCATATCGGCGCGCAGACCGATAACGCGCGGACTGTCGCCGCGCTTCAGCACGCCGACCACGCCGGTTTGACCGATATCGCGATAGACCTCCAGACCGAGCTGCTGCAGAAAGCGCGCCACGATGTCGCTGGTGCGCGTTTCCTGGTAGCCGAGTTCCGGGTGGGCGTGCAGATCGCGCCGCAGCGCGACAAGAGCGTCAATGTTCATCAGTAACCTCGCGTACGGTCGATAAGGCCGATCATCGGCTCGCCGCGCTGATAGCGACGCAGGTTTTCCAGCAGCGCGGCGACGGCGCTCTCGTTTTGCGTCTGGCTGGCGATGTGCGGCGTCAGCCAGATAGCGGGATGACGCCAGAAAGGATGCGACGGCGGCAGCGGTTCGGGATCGGTGACGTCGATCACCGCCGCGCCGAGCCGACCGCTGTCGAGCGCCGCCAGCAGATCGGCATGATTAAGCTGGGCGCCGCGTCCCGCCTGCACCAGCGCCGCGCCGGGCGGCAGCTGCGCAAACAGATCGCGGTTAAGCAGGCCGCGCGTCTCCGCCGTTAACGGCAGCAAGCAGACCAGAATGTCGCAGCGCGCCAGAAAGTCGCCCAGCTGCGCTGCGCCGTGAAAGCACCGCACGCCGTCGAGCTGGCTCGACGTCCGGCTCCAGCCTGCGCAGTCGAACCCAAGCGAGACCAGCTGGCGTAGCGCCGCCTGGCCCAGCTCGCCCAGCCCCATGACGCCGACCCGGCGCGCGGCGGCGGGCGTAACGCTGTGCGCCTGCCAGCGCGCTTCGCGCTGCTGTTGCAGGTAGCGCACCATATCGCGATGGATGCCGAGCACCGCAAAGGTCACGTACTCCACCATGCCCTGCGTCAGTCCCGGCTCGATCATGCGCACCACCGGCAGGTCAGGCGGCAAGGCGGCGAGATCGAACTGGTCCGCGCCCGCCCCTACCGACAGCAGCGCTTTCAGGCCAGGAAAGGTTTCCAGCAGCCTCTCCGGTGGCTGCCAGGCGATCAGCATCTCTACTTCCAGCCGGTCGCCGGTTTCGGGCCAGAGATGCAGCTGAATATCGGGCGCATGCTGCGCCAGCCACTGCTGCCACAGCGCGCCGCGCTGGGGATCCGATTTATAGAGGATATGCATCAGGCCATCGCCTGGGTCATCAGGCCGAACGCCTGCATGCCGCCCGCTGGCGGCGTCCAGGGCGTGCCGCGCACCATGGTGGTAGGATTATCTACCTGCGCCAGGCCGAGCGTGGCGAGCCAGGGGGCCAGCGGCAGCGCGCCGTCGGTGTCGATACGGACAAATTCGCCGCGCAGGCCCTGCATCAGCGAGGCGACCAGCGCCTGCGCTGTCGGGAAATCCGGCGCGATAACCGGCCCAATCGCCCAGCCGTGGCCGAAGCGGCGCAGGCTGGCGAAAGCGCGGATTTCGCCCTGCGCATTCTGCAGCAGTACCGTCTGATGCTGGTTAATCAGGTGATCGATCAGCTGCGGACGCAGCATGCCGTGCGCCTGCTGGTCGAGGGCGGTGAGGGAAGACGCATCCTGCGCCTGCGCGCGGCGCGGCGTTAATCCCGTCGGGATAGCCACGGGCGGCACCGCCTCCAGCGCACGCGTCTGATGCTGGAGTATCTGCCCGGTCGTCACAAAGCCGAGCTTTTCATACAGCCCTTTGCCCATCTCGGTGGCGTGCAGCCGCACGTTATAGTCGGGCACTTTTTCCAGCAGCGTCAGCATCAGCTGCTTGCCCAGCCCGCGCCCCTGCTGCTGGCCATCCACGATCACCAGTCCGATGGTGGCGGCGCGTTCGCCCCAGCGCCAGAGGATGGCGCTGCCGAGCAGCCTGCCCTGCTCCTCTATCACGACGCCCTCGCCGAAGGCCAGCGCCTGCTGCCAGTCCTCGCGGCGGTGCGGCCACTTCAGCTGCTGCGTCATGGCGTAGCAGGATTCGATATCGTGCGCGTTCATGGCGCGAAAAGTAGTGGTCATGCGTTGCTCCTTACATCATGCCTGGCGTTTCAAGTGCGCTGCCGTCGACCAGACGGCTGTAGCGATAAGGTGTAGGGTCGACGATCGGCGCGTCGCTGGCGGCGATATCCGCCTCGCTGCGCGTCGCGTAGATGAGGGCGTTATCTGCGCAGCCAGATTGTTCACGGCCAGCGCACAGCCACCGGAGCGTACTAAAATACGTGAGGATGGCGCGCACTGCCCGGGGACAATATGGCAAGCAAGATAGCCCTATTCCGCCTTTAAAATCTCTTCGTGCTCATCCAGCCACCCCTGCCGCAGCTCCGGCACCGCGCGCTTCAGGCGCTCGAAGTAGAGCTCGCTGGTGGGCTTGTCGTAATCTTCCCGCGCCAGCTGGGTGACGATGCGTCCCGACTTCATCACCACGATGTTGTCGCACACCGCGCGCACCGCGTGCATATCGTGGCTGATAAACAGCACCGACAGGCCCAGCTCGCGCCGTAGCTCGCTGATAAGATCCAGCACCGCCGCCGCGACCACGGTGTCGAGCGCCGAGGTCACTTCGTCGCACAGGATCAGATCCGGCTCCGCCGCCAGCGCGCGCGCCAGGTTGACGCGCTGCTTCTGCCCGCCAGAGAGCGCCCAGGGCCGCCGCCACAGCACGCTGCGCGGCAGCTTCACCAGATCGAGCAGCTGATGCAGCCGCTGGGTCAGCGCCTGGCCGCGCAGGCCGTGAAACAGCGCCAGCGGCCGCGACAGGATGCGCTCGACGCTGTGCGCCGGATTGAGCGCGGTATCCGCCATCTGAAACACATACTGAATGCGGCGCAGCTCGTTGTCAGGCCGCTTGTGCATATCGCCGGCGATATAGTGGCCGTTAAACAGGATATGGCCGTGACAGGGCGCGTTGAGCCCGGCGATGGCGTGCGCCAGGGTGGTTTTGCCCGATCCTGACTCGCCAATAATGCCGATCGCCTGCCCTTTCCACAGCCTGAGGTTGATCTCCTCCAGAATGCGGATTTTCGGCTGGCCGTCGCTGCCGCGCGGGCCGTAGCCGGCGCTGAGGTCGCGCACCTCCAGCAGCGGCTGCAGCTCGCCGCTCTCCTCGCGCCACGGGCTGGGGCGCTCTTGCTGCCGCGCCGCGTCCATCAGCAGCCGCGTGTAGTCCGCCTGCGGCGCGCCGATCAGCCGTTCGGTGGTGCCGTACTCGGCGATCTGGCCGCGCAGCAGCACCAGAATGCGGTCCGCCATCTGCGCCACCACCGCCAGATCGTGGCTGACGTAGATGGCGGTGACGCCGCGCTGCGCCACCACGCGGCGAAAGGCCTTCAGCACTTCCACCTGGGTAGTGACGTCGAGTGCGGTGGTCGGCTCATCGAGGATCACCACGTCGGGATCGCCGATCAGCGCCATCGCGGTCATCAGGCGCTGCAGCTGCCCGCCGGACACCTGATGCGGCCAGCGATCGCCGATGGTGTCGGGGTTGGGCAGCGCCAGCTCGCGGAACAGCGCCACCGCTTTGGCTTTCGCCGCTTTGCGCGTCATGGTGCCGTGGATCACCACCGGCTCGATCACCTGATCGATAATCTTCATGCCGGGGTTAAACGAGGCGGCGGCGCTCTGGGCGATATAGGCGACTTTGTTGCCGCGAAATTCGCGCAGCTGCTGCGGGCTGAGGCTGTTAACGTCGACGCCCGCCACGTGAATATTGCCCTCGGCGATGCGGCAGCCGGGACGGGCATAGCCCATCAGCGCCATGGCGATGGTGGTTTTTCCCGATCCCGATTCGCCGATCAGGGCGAGCACTTCCCCTTTCTGCACGGTAAAGCGGATATCCGACACCAGATCGATCGGATCGCCCCTGTCGCTCTGCGCCGTGACGCGCAGCTTTTCCACCGAGATCACCGGCATTGCGGTATGCGGCATCACGTTCATACGCCCTCCTTCGCCAGCGTCAGCGGACGCATCTGTTGCAGGCTATCGATAAACAGGTTGGCGCCGATGGTCAGGCTGGCGATGGCCAGCGCAGGCATCAGCACCGCCGGCGAGCCATCAAACAGCCCCTGAATGTTTTCGCGCACCAGGGTGCCCCAGTCAGCATAGGGCGGCTGGACGCCGAGGCCGAGAAAGCTCAGGCCGCTCAGCAGCAGCACGATATAGACGAAGCGCAGTCCGAAATCCGCCAGCATCGGATGCACCATATTGGGCAGAATATCGTGAATGGCGACGTACCAGCGGCTTTCGCCGCGCAGCCGCGAGGCGCGCACGTAGTCCATATTGCGCAGGCTGCCCGCCATGGCGAAAGCGATGCGGAACGCGCCCGGCCAGTAGGTGAAGATGGCGGTAAGCAGCAGCATCGGCAGCGACGAGCCGAAAACCGCCACGATCATCAGCGACAGCACCTTGCCCGGCAGCACCAGCATGGCGTCGTTGACACGGCCGAGGATCTCCTCCAGCCAGCGGCCGGTCACCGCCGCCAGCAGCGCCAGCAGCGTGCCAATCAGGCTGGCGCCGATCGCCGCGCCCAGCGCCAGGCCGATAGAGAACTTCGCGCCGTAGAGAATGCGGCTGAGAATATCGCGCCCCAGCGCGTCGGTGCCGAGCCAGTTGTCGGCGGTAAAGCCGCCGAACAGCGGGCCGCCGCCGATATCTTCGACGTTGTGCGGCGCCAGCTGGTTGCCGAACAGCGCCATCAGCAGCCAGAAAATGGATACCGTCAGGCCGAGCCGCCCGGAGATCGACAGCGACTGAAAGAAACGAACGGGAAGTAAGGTATTCATGCGCTTCTCCATTTCGGGTTGAAGGCGATGGTCAGCACGTCGGCCAGCAGCAGCAGCAGCAGATAGCAGCCGGCGAACAGCATCACGCAGAACTGCACCACCGGCAGGTCGCGGTTGCTGACCGCATCCACCAGCTGGCTGGCGAGGCCGGGATAGCTGAAAATGGTTTCGATAATGATGACGCCGCCGAACAGATAGGAGAGGCTGAGCGAAATGGCGTTGGCGATAGGGCCGACCGCGTTGGGCAAGGCGTGGCGCAGCACGGCGCGCAGCGGCGAAACGCCTTTCAGCAGCGCCATCTCCAGCCAGGGGCTGTCGAGCTGGTTGATAATAGCGGCGCGCGTCATGCGCGCCATCTGCGCCACCAGCACGCAGCAGAGCGTCAGCACCGGCAGCGCGTAGGCTTTCAGATAGCTGACCAGATCCATATTGGGCGAGCCGAAGGACATAGCCGACACCCAGTGCAGCTTCACGGCGAAGATGAGCACCGCCACCGTCGCCACCAGAAACTCCGGCACCGCCACCGTCGCCATGGTGCCGATCACCAGCACGCGATCCAGCAGCGAACCGCGCGTCATCGCCGCCGTTATGCCGATCAGCAGCGCCAGCGGCACGCAGATCAGCGTAGTGATCGCCGCCAGCTCAAAGGTGGCGGGAATACGCTGCGCCACCAGCTGCATCACCGGCAGGTGGCTGGCGAACGAGGTGCCGAAGTCGCCCTGCAGCATGCCGCCCAGCCAGCTGAAATAGCGCAGCAGCAGCGGCTGATCCAGCCCGAGCTGGGCGCGCAGCGCCGCCACCGTCTCCGGCGTGGCGTTTTGCCCAAGGATCATCTGCGCCGCGTCGCCCGGCAGCAGGCTGGTGATAAAGAACACCACCACCGAGACGATCAGCAACGTCAGGATGCCGGCGCCGGTGCGCCGGGCGATCAGGAACAGCATGTATCGGTTCATCGGCGTTCTCCAGGGTCGAGAGGGTTAAGCGGACAGCCAGGCGAATTCGTGAAAGCGATAGCCCATCATCATGCCGGAGGGCCAGGCTTCAACGCCCTTCACCTTTTTGCTGTAGCCGTCGGTGGAGCTGATAAACGTCGGGATAATGGTGCCGCAGTGGTCGTAGATCAGCTTCTGCATATCGCCGTACATCTGCTTGCGCTTCGCCTGCTCCCGCTCGCCGCGCGCCGCCACCACCAGCTGGTCGAACTGCGCGTTCTTCCAGCCCGACTCGTTGTTGGGCGCGCCGGAGAGGTAGAACTGCGAGAAGAGCATATCGAGCGTCGGACGCGGGTTGATAGAGCCGTAGCCCACCGGATCTTTGGTCCAGTGCGTCGACCAGTAGCCGTCATAGGGCACGCGGCGCACATTGATGTTGATGCCGGCGTTGCGCGCCACCTGCTGGATCAGCTGGCCGCCCTCAACCGCGCCTTCGATGTTCGGCGTGGTGACGATCTCCACCGTCGCGCCCTTCATGCCCGCCTTTTCGATGTGGAATTTTGCCTTCTCTACGTCAAGCGGACGCGGCTTCAGCTCGGCGTTGTAGAGCGGATGCCACGGCGGCACCGGCGTATCGTTGCTGACGTCGCCGTAGCCCTGCAGCACGGTTTTCACCAGCATCTCGCGCGGCTGCAGATATTTCAGCGCCAGCACGAAATCTTCGTTGCTGCCGGGCTTGATATCGGTGCGCACGATCAGGTTGGTGTACATGCCCGATTTGCTCTCCAGCACGCCGAAATCGCTGGTGGCCTTGATGCGCTTGCAGTCGTTGGCGCTCAGGGTCGAGACGCTATGCAGATCGCCCGACATCAGGGCGTTGACGCGCGCCGCCTGGTCAGTAACGCCCAGCAGCTCCACCTCGTCGAGATGCGGCAGGCCCGGCTTAAAGTAGTTGGGGTTTTTCGTGCCTACCGAGCGCACGCCTGGGGTAAATTCCTTGCAGACGTAAGGCCCGGTGCCGATGCCTTTGGTGAAGTCTTTAGTGCCGTCCTGTACGATCAAAAACGGCGGCGCGGCGAGGATATAGGGCAGATCGAAGTTCGCCTGGCTCAGCACCAGCTGCACTTCGTTGTCGTTAACGGCGCTGATGGTCTTAAACTGCTCGGCAATTTTAAAGGCGTTCGAGGCGACGGCCGCATCTTTGTGTCGGCTAAGCGAGTAGACCACATCTTTCGCGGTAAGCGGCTTGCCGTCGTGGAAGGTCACGCCGCTGCGCAGCTTGATCTGCCAGGTGACGCCGTCGCTGGAGTCGAGCGACGCCGCCAGCGCCGGCAGCGCTTTGAGATCTTTATCCAGTTCGGTCAGCCCGTTGTAGAACATACACTGGCGGGTATAGTCGCCGCTGTTGTTGGCTTTGGCGGGATCAAGGGTATCGGTGGCGGAGGCGTTGGACATGGCGGCGCGGATTTTGCCGCCTTTCACCGGCGTTTCGGCGGCGAAACCCAGCTGCGGAAAACCGATAATGCCGCTGCTCATCACCGCGCCGGCGGAGAGCATTTTCATCAGGCCGCGGCGCGACAGCGTGCCTTCGGTCAGCATGCGCGTCAGCGCGTTATTATCATTTTGACTCATCTGCGTACCCTCAATAAGCGTTTAAGTTCACCTGGAATGCAAGCATCAAGAGAAACGATCTTTGGCTTTGTAATAGAGTCCGGCCAGCGGCAAAAACCACGGCTTGCCGTGATAACCGGGCAGCGCGGGCCAGGCGTCGCGCTGCCAGGGGTTGCGGTTGCTTTTTTCAGCGATCAGATCCGCCATCACCGCGCCCATCCATACCGACATCTGGGTGCCGTGTCCGCTGTAGCCCATGGAGTAGAAGACGCCGTCATGTTCGCCCGCATGCGGCAGCCGATCGGCGGACATATCCACCATGCCGCCCCAGCAGTAGTCGATGCTCGCCTGCGCCAGCGGCGGAAAGAGGCTGGCCAGCGTCGCCTGCAGAATTTCGCCGCTGCGCGAATCGGAGGTAGGGTTGCTGACCGCAAAGCGCGCGCGGCCGCCGAACACCAGCCGACGGTCAGCGGTGGTACGGAAGTAGTTGCCGAGGTTGAGCGAGGTGACGTAGGTGCGATCCTGCGGCAACACCTGGCGGATCAGCGCGTCGCCCAGCGGCGCCGTGACCACGATAAAGCTGCCCACCGGCACGATGCGGCGCTGGAACCAGCGAAAAGGTCCGACGTTGGAGCAGCCGGTCGCCATCAGCACTTTATCGGCGAGGATCTCGCCTCTGGCGGTCTGCACCCGGTGACGGTAGCCGTCAAGGCGGGTTAAGCCGGTCACCGCGTGGTGCGGGAAAATCTTCGCGCCGCTGCGCGCCGCCGCTTCCGCCAGCCCGATGCCAAACTTGCCCATATGCATCTGGCCGCCGCGCTTTTGCAGCAGGCCGCCGTGAAAGGAGTCGCTGCCGACTTCGCGGCGGATAGCCGTCTGGTCGAGCAGCTCAATCTCCGGGTCCACAGTGCGGCGCATCAGCTCCCAGGCCTCGCGCAGCCCGGCGAAATGGGACGCCTTGCTGGCAAGCTTGAGCTTGCCGCACAGGCGAAAATCGCAGTCGATCTGCTCGTCGCGCACCAGCTGTTCGACGTAGCTCACCGCGTCGTCGTAGGCGCGGTAGAAGCGCGTAGCTTTCTCGATGCCCTGGCTCGCCACCAGCGAGGCGAAGTTCTGCGCCACGCCGGTATTGCAGTGGCCGCCGTTGCGCGCCGAGGCCTGGCTCATCACCTCGCCGCCCTCCAGCAGCACCACGTCGAGGCCGCTGCGCGCCAGGTTCAGCGCCGCCGAGACGCCGGTAAAGCCGCCGCCGATCACCACCACGTCGGCGCGCGACGGCAGCGAACCTTCCGCCGCGCCGTGAAACGGCGGCGCGGTGGCCTGCCAGAACGATTCGAGTTTCATAGCGCGATCCTCAGAGTCCGACCAGGGCGGGCAGTCCGCCGATGTCAGGGATTTCGGTATAGCCGTAGTAAGGATTAGCCGGTTCATGGCCGCGATTAACCCAGGCTTTATGGGTGATGCCAAGATCGTGCGCCGTCATCAGGTCGTAGCGGAAGCTGGAGGAGACGTGCAGGATCTCCTCGGGCCGACAGTCGAGCTGCTGCAGCATATATTCGAAGCCTTTCATCTGCGGTTTGTAAGCCCCCACCTCTTCGGCGGTAATCGCCAGATGGATCGGCGCGCCCAGCCGCGGAATATGGTGCGGCAGCAGATCCTTCATTGAGTTGCTGAGCAGCACCAGTGGGAACTCGGTCGCCAGTTTCGCCAGCCCGGCCGGCACGTCGGGGTGCGGGCCCCAGGTGGCGCAGTCGGTGTAGATAAAGTCGCTGTCCGCCTTGTCCCACGCGACGCCCCACTTTTTGCAGGTGCGCTGTATCGCGTTGCTCACCACATCGTAGTAAGGCTTCCAGGCGCCCAGCACTTCATCCATGCGGTAGCGAGAGAAATCGGTGGTGAAGGCCTGCATCTCCTCTGCCGCCACGCGCTCGCTAAAACAGCGCGCCGCGGCGCCTGCCATGTCGAAGTTAATCAGCGTGCCGTAACAGTCAAAGGTGATGAATTTCGGTTTAAACAGTGCCATGACGCGACCTCGTCTTGATCAGGGAAGGTTAAAAATCGATGAGTACGCTTTTCTGGCGCTGACAGGCCTGAAACGCCTGCCGCCCCAAATCTTTGCCGATGCCGGAGCCGAGAAAGCCGCCGGTGGGAATGATGAAATCGCCGGAGCGGCCGTAGCGGTTGACCCACACGGTGCCCGCCTCGATGGCGCGTATCGCCCGCATGGCGCGCGGCAGGCTCAGGGTATGCACGCCCGCGCACAGGCCGTAAATCTCGTGCGCCGCCAGCCGCAGCCCCTCTTCTTCGTCGTCGAAGGTCTGCACCGTCAGCACCGGGCCGAAGATCTCCTGCTGCACCGCCGGGTTATCCTGCGCCACGCCGCACAGCAGCGTGGGCTGCCAGAACCAGCCGTCGCTGGTGTCGGCGAAACGCTCGCCGCCGACCAGCACTTCCGCGCCCTGCGCTTTCGCGGCGGCGATCACCGACGCGACTTTTTGTCCCTGGCGTTCGTCGATCAGCGGCGCGTAGCGGCTGTCGCCGTGCCAGGTCGCGCCGGGCTGCACGCTGCGGCACAGCGCGGCGAGCCGGTCGAGCAACGGCGCGGCGATGGCGCGCTGCACGATAAGACGGGTGCCCGCGACGCACGCCTGGCCGCCGTTAGCGGTAAAGCCGCGCAGGATGCGCTGCGCCAGCACCTCGATGTCGCCCGCGTCGTCAAACACCAGCTGCGGGCTTTTGCCGCCCAGCTCCAGCGTTACTGGCTTCATGCCGTGCTGCGCCACGTCGCTCATAATGCGCGCGCCGGTCAGAGTCGAGCCGGTAAAAGAGACTTTGCGCACCAGCGGATGGGTCACTAGCGCGTGGCCGGTCACCGCGCCGCTGCCCTGTACGATGTTGAGCACGCCCGCCGGCAAACCGGCCTGCACCGCCAGCTCCGCCATGCGCACCGTTGAGAACGGCGTCAGTTCAGAGGGTTTGAGCACCACCGCATTGCCCGCCGCCAGCGCCGGACCGCACTTCCACGACGCCATCGACAGCGGGAAATTCCACGGCGTAATGGCGCCGACCACGCCGTACGGCTCCGCTATCAGCATGCCGAGGCTGCTGTCGCGGGTCGGGAAGAGATCGCCACTGTACTTGTCGGCGCACTCGGCGTAGAAGCGGATCGCTTCGGCGGTAAACGGAATTTCATGCTGCGCTACGTCGCCGATGGGACGCGTGGAGCCGAGCGCCTCCAGCTGCGCCAGCAGGCTGTCCTGCTCGATAAGATCGGCCCAGCGGCGCAGCACCCGGCCGCGTTCGCGCGGCGCGCAACCCGACCAGCCGCTGGTTTTCAGCGCCTGATGTGCCGCCTGCACCGCGCGATCGACGTCGGCTGCGTCAGCCTCATGCAGCGTGGCGTAGACTTTGCCGTCCGACGGGCGTTTTACCGCGAACGCCGCGCCCTGGGTCTGAATGTGATGGCCGTCAATATAGTGGCCGACAGGAAGCGAAACTTTTTCAGGGTCGAAACTTAACATGGATAAATCCTTATTTGTTACACCCGTCAACCATTATGGAATTAGCGCGCTGGCAGGGCTTATATTCAGCGTGAATAAGCTCATGACAAAAGGTAATGCAGAAAGTATGCCAGCCAGCTAAAAAATAAAAATGCGTTTAAAACTGCGCAAAAAAATTTTCTGCCGTATTGAAAGCGGAAATTTTGCGTAATTGCCGAACCAATAAACAGATGATTTAGCTCACAAATTTCATGCAGTGCCGTGGTGCATC
>OKGA01000254.1_pt1 | contig 18063 bp, 16 predicted proteins | sample 1611451 | NCBI WGS metagenome assembly OKGA01 (sample SAMN04436745, study PRJEB24849) | human gut metagenome | biome: human gut; feature: NICU; material: stool | host: Homo sapiens | place: USA: Saint Louis, MO | collected 2010-12-22
GTTTAAAATTAAATAGTTGATATCTAAAACATGATATTTTTAAATTTTCCTTCAATATTATAAAACATGATAGATAGTCATACTAACATTAGGATTTACAATGAGATAATAGTATATTTTTAATACTTCATCTAAACCATCAGAAACTAGATTATTTAAAAATTTTACAAAGAATGTGATGGTAGCATATTCAATTAAAGTTAAGTAAAGACATAATTTTTAGAAGGAAATTGTGACTTATTTATGCAAAAAAAAGAAAGAACCAGTTTGGTTCTTTCTTTTTTGCTTTTCAGCTACTTACCACAGTTTGTAAGAAATTACAAGTAGTAGTAAGCTAAGGGCACCTTTTCAAGTGTGATAAGAAGGTTCACACAACTTATCAAGATCCGCTCCTGCGTTTATAATCTCCCTGCGCAATAGTGGTAAAACCACATATCGACTCATCGCATAACAGTAGTTTAACATAATTTAGTTAAAATGCAACCTTTACTTTTTAAATATAACTAGATTCTTCAGTTTACTTTTAATATTAAATTAAAAATAAATTATTTCTAAAGCAGGGGAGCGATAGTTTTTGTCACTATGCCAATTACTTTTTGGAATTTTGGAATATTATTTATATCTTTCAAGCTAACTAACCTTGATTTATTTAACGTATCCATATAATCTCGATAAATGTCTTGGATTGCATCTACCTTATAAAGATAAACAGCACATTCAAAATGGTGATACAGGCTACGGTAATCAAGATTTATCGTACCTACAACAGCCTTTGTATTATCACTAAGGAATATTTTTGAATGAACAAATCCAGGGGTGTATTCATATATTTTAACACCTGATTTTGTTAATGCTTGATAGTAAGTTTTAGCAAGAGCATAAGGGATTGGCTTATCTGGGATACCCGGCATAATAATACGTACATCTACACCACGTTCCGCAGCAAACTGAATGGCATGTTCCAATTCACTGTCTAATATTAAATAAGGTGTCATGATGTAAACATATTCTCTAGCATGATTAAGAATATCTATATAAACATTTTCCCCTACTTTATCAGTGTCTAAAGGAGAATCTCCATAAGGAATAACATAGCCTTCATTTTCAACTAAATCATCGTGTACACCGAGGTAAGGCGCTACTAACATTTTTTCCTCAGTAATGGACCACATCTGTAAGAAAAGTAGGAGGAAACTATCCACTGCTTTCCCCTTTAACATAATACCTGAATCTTTCCAATGCCCAAATAACTCAATGTGATTAATATACTCATCGGCTAAGTTTACACCACCAGTCATGCCTACTACTCCATCAATAACAACAATTTTTCGATGGTCACGATAGTTATAATAAGTTGAAATAAAAGGAGAAATCGGAGAAAATGCTTTTGCTTTTATTCCTATTTTCTCAAGTCGTTTCGTATAATCAAAGGATAATTTTGTAATTTCTATCATACCATCATATAAGATACGGACTTCAACACCTTCTTCCACCTTTTGTTCTAAAATACTAAGTATTTCTCCCCACATTATTCCTTCGTCAATGATAAAGAATTCTAAAAAGATATACTTCTTAGCTTTTAGTAGTTCTTCTTTCATTTTTTCAAAGAATGTTTCTCCCGTTGGTAGAAATGTCACATCAGTATTTCGATAAACTGGGAAATTTCCATGTGCTTTTTCAAAATATTGAACCAAGTGATATGTTGTGGATGTACTCGACTTAAGCTGATTCAAAGTTTCAGGATCATCCTCTAGATAAATCTGACTCTCATCAATCAATGTCTCCAATCTTTGTTTCAAACCACGATAACCCCAGTCAAATTTGGTGTACATTAGGAACATCGCCCCTAGTAAAGGGGCAATCATTACCAATATTAACCAAGTTACTCGAGACAAAGCATCCATTTCACTATTAACTAAATATAAGACCGCTCCAATTGTTAAGATATGTTCAACGGTTGCTAACCAAACACGATACTGCTCTAGCCATGAGTAAGAGGCTAGTAAAAACAATAATTGTAAAATCAATAAAATAGCGATAACGGTTGTTCGACTAAATATACCCCTTAGTAAACTTTTCTTACTCTTATTAAGTAAACGAACAATTTTGACTTTATTACTGATAAGTTTTTCCCCCCTCCAAATCAATCATTTTATTATAGCATACTGTCACTTGAATAGCATTCTATTATTCTAAATTATCTCTAGTTAAAATCTAATCCACAATAAAAAGAGGCTAGCATCACAAGCCCTACCTCTTTATTATTTAAAATAATCCAACGACTGTACCGTCTTCTAAAACATCCATATTGAGAGCTGCAGGTTTTTTAGGTAAACCAGGCATTGTCAATACGTCTCCAGTAAGAGCAACTATAAAACCAGCTCCTGTTTTTGGAACAAATTCACGAACAGTTATATCAAAGTCAGTTGGAGCACCAAGTAAATTTGGATTATCAGAAAAGCTATATTGTGTCTTTGCCATACAAATAGGCATCTTGTCCCAGCCATTGTCACTAAACTCTTTTAATTGTATTTGTGCCTTAGGTCCAAAATGAACTTTATTACCACCATATATTTTAGTAACAATTTTTTTAATTTTTTCTTCAATAGTGTCTTCATCACTATATAAGCGTTTGTAATTGGATGATTGTGTTTCAATCACATTAGCAACAGTCTGTGCAAGTTCAAGGCCACCGTCTGCTCCATCTTCCCACACACTTGCTAATTCAACTGCCACATCAATATTACTACATAAGGTTTTAAGAGTTGCAATTTCACTTTCTGTATCTGCAGTAAACTGATTGATAGCTACAACTACCGGAACACCATATTGACGCATATTGTTAACGTGACGCTCGAGATTTGTAAAACCTCTTTTAACTGCTTCGACGTTCTCTTGTGAGAGATCTTCTTTTGAAACACCTCCATGCATTTTCAATGCACGCAATGTAGCAACAATAACAATCGCATCGGGAGAAGTCGGAAGGTTTGGCGTTTTTATATCAAGAAACTTTTCAGCGCCCAAGTCTGCTCCAAAACCAGCTTCAGTAACAACGTAATCTGCTAAGCGTAGAGCTGTTGAAGTCGCTAAGACAGAATTACATCCATGTGCAATATTAGCAAATGGTCCCCCATGGACAAGAGCCGGTGTCCCATAAATGGTTTGAACCAAATTAGGTTTGATAGCATCTTTTAGGATAAGTGTGAGAGCTCCTTCAATCTTCAAATCTTTAACATAGATTGGTTTACGGTCCCTTGAGTAAGCCACAACAATATTTGACAGGCGTTTCTTTAAATCTGATAGGTCAGTAGCTAAACATAGAATAGCCATTATTTCAGAAGCAACAGTAATATCAAAGCCATCTTCACGTGGTATCCCATTGACAGGGCTTCCTAAGCCAACGATCACCTGACGAAGAGCACGATCATTAAGATCAACTACACGCTTCCAAATCACTCGACGTTGGTCAATATCTAATTCATTGCCTTGATGAATATGATTATCAAGTAGAGCTGATAAAGCATTATTAGCAGTTGTGATTGCGTGCATATCACCAGTAAAATGCAAATTAATATCTTCCATTGGTAGTACTTGTGCGTATCCACCTCCAGCAGCTCCTCCTTTAATACCCATTACAGGACCTAAAGAAGGTTCGCGAAGAGCAATCATCGTTTTTTTACCAATTTTATTTAAAGCATCAGCTAATCCAATGCTCATAGTGGATTTTCCCTCACCTGCTGGTGTCGGATTAATAGCAGTTACTAAAATTAACTTTCCTACTTTTTGAGATTTTACAGCTTCAATCTTATCAAAAGATAATTTTGCTTTGTATTTACCATACAATTCTATATCATCAAAACCAATTCCTACTTGCTCAACAATCTCAGCAATAGGCTTTAGGGCGACGCTTTGCGCTATTTCAATATCTGTTTTCATGATATTCTCCTTTTAAATAATAAAAATAGTATAGCAATATTCCCTATAAAAACATATTTTTTTGCAAAAAAAAATTAAAATGTTCGTTTTATGAAAATAAAACTGCTTTTATTTCTTCTGGACTAGTCTGACCAAAATAATCTTCTAATGATAAAGTACTTAATTTTTCCAAGACTAATTCTTCTTTCATAGGGCAACCAATGAGAAGGTTTTCAATATCTGAAATATCTTTAGAACTGAAAAAGTCACCATAAATACGGCAATTCGTAATAATACCTTTCTCAATTTCTAAGTGAAAATCGTAAGTTCCTGACGGAAAACGAGCATCTCTGTGATACGAATACTGTGGTGAGTTACCATAATTCCAATCCCAATTCTTATATTTTTCATCAGCTAGAGCGTCAATCGCAGCCCAATCTTTTTCGGTTAGATGATAGCGTTTTGCCTGATCAATATGATCAATATGTAATAATTGACAAACCATTAAATCTTTAAATTGATCGGTTGTGATATGACGATAATCTTCTGACAAGTGGCTACGAATATCTCCTACTCGACTTCGGACAGATTTTATCCCTTTAGATTCAATTTTTTTCCGATTAGGATTTAACACTTTTTCCATAGCATCAAAATCAACATCTAATAAAAGAGAGTAACCACCGTAAATACGACCGTTTACTATCGTCATTGCTGCACCTGATACTTTTTTACCATCAATAACTAAGTCATTTCGTCCCCTCATTTCAACACTAGAAGCACCTAAAGTTTTTAGGGCCTTAATAGCTGGCTCATAAGCTCGTTTGAAATCACCAAATTGTCCATGATCTTTCATGAGATAGCAAATATTTACAGCACCTGAGTCAACGTAAACAGCCCCTCCACCAGTATCTCGACGAACAACAGGAATATCATGTTCTTTCAAATATTCTTGATTTGTCTCTATAACTGCATTCTGAAATTTTCCGATTTCAACTTTGGGATCACAATAGTATGGAAATAAAATATCATCATCTAAAAAAACATTTTGTAAAATATAAACTTGCATGGCAAGTGCAATCGCACCGTCTGTGATACGCTTACCATTTCTAATTGGTTCAATAAGATACATTTAGGTCTCCTTTTATAGCAATTTAGTTATCCAATAATTTCTTTTTTCGCTTCAGCAATTAATTCAGCGATATGCTGTGTCAGTTGCACACTCCTTGAGCGAATCTTTTGAGGAATGCGATAATGCTTGTGATTAAGAGTAACAAATAAAGAGTTTTCATTTAAAGAGACGAATCGCCAAAACGGATGCTTAATAAATTGTGGCGTGGTATGTCCAACTCCAATCTCTAGATAAAGAACTTTGTCATTTTGATGTTGTGATAAGAAATTTTCATAACGTTGTCGTTGAGCATGAAAGTCAGCATCTTCCACCATACCTTTTTCTTCGTTACGTTTATTAATTTCAAACGGTTGATCACACTTTGGGCATTTTGGGATTAAGTTACTAGGAATCTTCATATCCTTTTGTTGTGCAATCATTTGACGAATTGCCTGATCATTTCGATAAGTTTGTTGATGACAATGTTGACTACACTGCCATAAGCCATATTCACCTTGAATATGAAAAACTTTTTCTAAATTATAATCAGTCACAGCGAAGGCATTATCAGCATTAGTTGTAATAATATGATATTCTTTTTTCGCTAAAATATCCTTTAAATCAAGATAAGCTTGTCCTACCGGTTGATCTAAATAATTAAGTGCCACAAAACGACTTTGGAAGGCCCAATATTCTTCCCAATCTTCAAAGTCATAAAGACTTGCTTGCAACATATCTAATAGTTGATATTTAGCAATAAAATCCGGAAAAGCTTCTTCAAATCTGGGGCCAATATAGGTAAATCCATCCGCTGCAGACATGCCTGCACCAATACCAACTACAATAGCATCTGATTCTTCTATTAACTGACTTAGTATTTCTGATTGAGAATGATTAGTTTTTTCTAGAGTCTTCCACACTGTCATCTATTTCCTCTTTTAATAATAATTTTTGATAAATCTCTTGGTCTTTAGGTGTGAATGTATTGAAAATAATATAGAGTTTGTGCTGATTTTCGCGTTGCCACTCTAATATCGCTTGAACAGCCAATTCAGCAGCTCTTTGATTAGGAAAACCAAATTCTCCCGTTGATATACAAGGGAAGACAATTGTTTTAAGATTAGCTCGAACTGCCAACTGTAAGCAGGATTTATAAGAAGACTTTAATAAATCCTCTCTTATACGAGATGGCTTTTGATCAACTTTTACGTAAGGTCCGACTGTATGAATAACATACTTACAAGGAAGATGATAGGATTCGGTAAGTTTAGCTTGTCCTACGGCTTCCATTCGTCCTTGTTGTGTCATCAATTGATGACATGCTAAACGTAATCGTGAACCTGCAAACGTATGAATATGATTGTCAATACAATGGTGATTAGGAATAAAACAACCTAACAACTTACTATTTGCTGCATTAACAATAGCATCCACTTGTAATAAGCAAATATCCCCATGGTAGGTAAATACATTTGAATATACCGTTTGATGACAGACGTCTATCGTTTTTACTTTTTGAGTATTCCACCAATGTGACAAATACCTATCTTCTAAAGACAGGTACTCTTGACTAATGTTTTGAGGATCTTGTTGATTAACTAGACCACGCCAAACCGTTTGCAAATCGGTGGTCCTCAAGTCATCAACGTCTGTTAAATTTTCTGACTGAAGATACTCAATCATGGCTAGCAATAGTTGTTTTTGATTAGGCATTTTCTAAAGCTTCAAAAGCAGCATAATCAACGTCTGTTAACACAACCAACCAATTTTCGTCAGCTTTTTCAGAATTTAACAAAGTTGGTTCTTGACTTGCAGCTGTATTAACTTTAACAACTTTACCTGTAAGAGGAGATAAAATTGCCATAACCGTCTTTGAAGCTTCAATATTTAAAATAACATCATCAACTTCTAAATTTGTATCATCTGTGAATTCCACATATCCGACAGTTCCCAAGTCATCTTGAAGTTCTGGAGTTAAACTGATAGTATAAAGTTCTTCATTTTTTCATGAGTAATTTCCTTTCTGAGAAAACGTGATTAATATAACTGTGATAATAATTTTAAGGATTTGATTCGTTGATCAAGTCCTGGAACAAGAGGAATCAAAAGTAGTTCTTCTGCTTGACTAGCATTAACTAAAGCGTCAAGGCTTTCTTTAACTTGTTTTGGATCACCTACAATCATACGGTGGCGATTTGATTTAATTTTTGCTTTTTGTTCAGGAGTCAATTGGTAATGATTAGCTTCTTCAATAGTAGGAAATGTTGCAAATTCATTGAAGTCTTTATTTCCTAGCATCCAGATATCTAAAGTCTTTGCTATGTTTTCAGCTTCTTCTGAAGTATCAGCTATAACTACAAATGCAGCTACCATCAAATTAGGAGACTTATTAGGATAATATTCTTCAAACTGATGATAATAAAGAGATGAAAGCTTTTTAGCTTCTGTCAATGGGTCTTTGTCCATAAAAGGAAAAACACCGAAGGTAAAGCCTAAGCCAAGTTTAGCCGCTAAATAAGCTGATTTTTGACCACTCCCCAACACATATAAGTCTGGGAAGCTAGAAAGAGTCGGTTGAACTAATGGTTTCTTGCTGGATGATTCATCAATAAGCCATGACTTCAATTCCTCCAGTACCTCTTCGTAATCATGTGCTTTATGTAAGCTACGAAGTGCATTTGAAACTTTAACTGTCCCTAGTGAATTTCCTAAACCAATACTTACTCGATTCGGATGACATGTCTCTAATGTTTTGAGAGTCTCCGCGAGTTTAAAACTACTATAGTGCAGAGGCATTATACCTCCAGAGCCAATTTTGATAGATTTAGTCTGGTTAGCCAAATGCATTATCATTAATTCTGGATTGCTAATACTGAATGCCCTAACACCGTGATGTTCAGCCACCCAAAATTGATGATAGCCTAGTCGCTCCGCCTCTTGTGATAAAAGAATCGTTTCTTGTATTGCATCACTTGCAGTTTTTCCATAATCAATAAGCCCATAATCAAGGACACTTAATTTCATCTTTCCTCCCTATAATTGCTTCGAAGTTCTCTAAAAACTTCTCGAGCTTCCTTTGGCAAAGATTCTCCATAATCCATCAAAGGAACAATATCTTTAAAGGAGGCTTTTGGAATCGCCAAACCTTCTAAATCACTCACTTTAATCCTTAAATTAATCTGATCAGAACGCTTAGCTTTTATTTTTTGTAAAAATTCCGGATCAACTACTAAGGGCGTGGAAGCTCCTACCATATGAGCATGTTGTAAGGCTTCAAACACCTTTGAAGCACTATTAATACCTCCAGTTGCCATAATTGGAACTCTATCACCAAAATGTTCAAATATAACTTGATTAACCAGCTGCCCTTTGTAAACTCCCTCAGAACGTATAGTATTTCTAAAGACATCATGCCCCCAGCTTGCAACGGCAAGATAATCTACCTGAGCAATCGCTAAAATTTTTTCAAGAAATTCCATAAACTCTTCAATGCTATATCCAATTTGTGAACCGCGAGTTTCTTCAGGCGTCGCTCTAAAACCAAGGATAAAATCTGACTCTGCTTCTTCTCTGATAACTTTTTGTACCGCTTTAAAAACTTCTAAGCCTAAACGACAGCGATTAGTCAAAGTTTGAGGACCATACTCATCTTTTCTTTGATTTGAGAAGGTTGAGAAAAAGGTTTGAATTAGTAATCGTTGTGCAGAAGATATTTCAACACCATCAAATCCAGCTTGTATAGCTCGTCTTGTAGCCTGGACATATTCATCGATAATCCTTAGTATATCTTTGTGTGTTAGTTCTTTAACCTGATGTGGGTATGGCGATTGCAATTGCATAGGGCTGGGACCATACACATATCCGTGTCTTGCCAAAGTGTGACTTGAGAAACGTCCAGCATGCGTCAGCTGCAAAACAGCTTTCGCTCCCTTAGACTTCATTGCTTTAGCCAATTTAGTCAAACCAGGAATGTCCTCATCCTTTGAAACGCTAAAACCATATTCAAATAACTGACCATATTCTGTGATATATGCTGCTCCAGTAATTTGTAATGGAGCAGATTTAGCACGACGAACAGCATATGCTATGTCGTCATCAGTTACAAAACCTTCTGATGTAGAAGAATTAGTTACCATAGGTGATAGAACAAAACGATTTTCTAAGCTCAATCCATTGGGAAGCGTTAATGGACGAAATAAATTACCTTGGACATTATTCATCTCTGCTCACCGTCCCCTTATTAGCCATAGACTTAGCCTGAAATCTATCAAACTCTGCAACTAAATCGGGCCTAATCATCAGTAAACGATCATTAAAACCTACTTGTTTAAGGCTAATCAACATACGATCAATAACATCTTCTACTGTCATAGGACAATCTAATAGATCAGATAGATTAGCCATAATTTCAGGATCTACATTTGGATAAGCAATTGGACTACCCGTATCACCTAGACCAATCTTATAAAAATCTGAAATCATTCGACTCCGCCCTTTTTGATCGCCACAAACGCTAAGGTAAATCGATACCGCAATACCATTCTTTATACGGCGCTGAGCCAAGCCAGCAAATTTTTTGCCATTTATACTAAGATCAAACTTACCAGGACAATAGGAGGTCTCTACTTCAAAGTGCTCAATAGGTTGATAAAAATCCGAAAATATACTTCTAATAAAATCGACCATTATAAGATACCCATCTGAGATAGACAATTTTCTCTCAAAAACATCTGGAATAACCAATGAAAAATTTAAAATTCCTTCATCAGCTACAACTGCGAGACCACCAAAATTCCGAACAACTGGTTCATAACCACGACTGATGATTTCTTTTTTTGCTAATTCTAAATGTGGTAATTCTCGATCTAACATCCCCAGAATGACTGTCTTAGTCATCGGCCAAATATGCAAAATAATTTCTTGATTTGAGCGATTAATCTCCCTTAAAAATACTTCTGTCCATATAAAAGGTTTTTCCGCGTCTTGAGCATCTGTAACATAGTCTTTAAAAATAGATACAGGTAATTGCGCTAGATCTTGCCATTCCAATAAATCTGACCTCCTTTCTCTAGAAAACTCTGCAAGATTTATTTTATCGCAATCGCTTGAAATTTTCCAGTAAGTTTCCCTCAAATTCAATTACTATCAAGAAGAAATATATCTTTTATTTACGAAAAGCATTTTTTTATGTACAATATGGCTATGAAAATTTTGATTACATCAGGTGGAACTACCGAGAAAATTGATACCGTTAGGAGTATCACGAATCACGCAACAGGAGCTTTAGGAAAAATAATTGCAGAAAAATATTTACGAGAAGGACATCAGGTGACACTCGTGACTACTAAAAATGCAGTCAAACCAGAATCTGCTACCAACTTATCCATATTTGAGATTGAGGACGTTGACTCATTAATAAAAACCTTGAAGCCATTAGTGAAAGAGCATGATATTTTAATTCATAGCATGGCAGTGTCTGACTATACCCCCGTCTACATGGCTGATTTCGAAAAGGTTAAATCAAGCGATGATTTAGATACTTTTTTGCGCAAAGATAACCACGAAGGGAAAATATCATCTGAATCAGAATATCAAGTCCTTTTTCTCAAAAAAACACCAAAAGTTATCAGCCTTGTGAAAAAATGGAATCCTCAAATTACTCTAGTAGGTTTTAAACTACTTGTGAACGTTACTAAAGAAAATCTTTTTAAAGTTGCTCGTCATAGCTTAATCAAAAATAAAGCTACGTTTATTTTAGCTAATGACCTCATTGATATTACCTCAAAACATCACATAGCCTACCTACTTGATCATGATAATGTGTATAAAGCTACCACCAAAGAAGATATTGCTCAATTAATTTACGAAAAGGTAAAAAAATATGATTAAACGTATTACACTAGCCGTCACCGGTTCAATTTCGGCCTATAAAGCAGCAGACCTTACAAGTCAATTAACTAAAATTGGCTATGATGTTCACATCATAATGACACAAGCTGCCACAGAATTTATTACACCGTTAACTCTGCAAGTATTATCAAAAAATCCTATTCATTTAGATGTTATGGATGAGCATAACCCAAAAATCATCAACCATATCGAATTAGCAAAACGCACAGATTTATTTATCGTTGCACCTGCCTCTGCTAATACTATTGCTCATCTAGCATATGGCTTCGCTGATAACATCGTAACAAGCGTTGCTCTTGCTATGCCCGATGAAACTCCAAAACTTATCGCACCAGCAATGAATACAAAGATGTATCATAATACAATCACCCAACGTAACATTAATATTTTGAAAAAAATAGGTTATCAGGAAATTGAACCTCGTATTAGTTTGCTTGCCTGTGGTGATACCGGTCAAGGAGCCCTGGCTGATATCTCCACTATACTTAAATGTATACAAGAAGTTGCAAATTAGGCTGTAAATTTGTATACTATTTCTAGTTTAATTTAAGGAGTTATAATGAAAAAGAAAAACAAATCCTCTAACATTGCTATAATTGCAATCTTTTTTGCTATTATGCTTGTCATTCATTTTTTGTCATCATTTATTTTTAGTTTTTGGTTAGTCCCTATTAAACCTACTTTGATGCATATCCCAGTTATTATTGCATCTATAGCCTATGGACCTCGTATTGGTGCAACTCTAGGCGCCTTAATGGGGGGGATCAGCGTAGCTAACAGCAGCATTGTTCTATTACCAACGAGTTACCTCTTCTCACCTTTTGTTGAAAATGGTAATTTTTATTCGCTAATTATTGCACTTGTACCACGTATTCTAATCGGGATTATTCCTTATTTCGTTTACAAATTACTACACGACCGCTTTGGTTTGGCTATCTCAGGTGCTATAGGCTCTCTAACAAACACAGTATTTGTTTTATCTGGAATTTTTATCTTTTTTTCAAGTACTTATAATGGGAATATCAAGCTAATGCTCGCTGGGATTATTTCATCTAATTCATTAGCTGAGATGGTCATTGCAGCTATCATTGTATATCTAACTGTTCCTCGTATTCTCAATATTAAACATTAAAAACTGGCCAGGAAGAAATCTTCCTGGCTTTTCTTACTTATATTTTATAGTCATATTGAAAAAAACATGTTATAATGAAAGCGTTTATAAATATTGAAGGAGTATTTCAATGACTTACACAGAAAATTTTCAAAAATGGTTAGATTTTGAGCAGCTTCCTGACTATCTTCGTCAAGAATTACTATCAATGGATGAAAAAACAAAAGAAGATGCTTTTTACACAAACTTAGAATTTGGTACTGCTGGTATGCGTGGTTATATTGGTGCTGGTACAAATCGTATTAATATTTATGTTGTCCGTCAAGCAACCGAAGGATTGGCAAAATTAATCGAAACTAAGGGAGAGGAAGCTAAAAAACGTGGTGTAGCCATTGCTTATGATTCACGCCACTTCTCTCCAGAATTTGCTTTTGAGTCTGCACAGGTCTTGGCACAGCATGGAATTAAATCTTACGTATTTGAAGCTCTTCGTCCAACACCAGAACTCTCTTTTGCTGTTCGCCATTTAAATGCCTATGCTGGTATTATGGTTACTGCAAGCCACAATCCAGCACCTTTCAATGGTTATAAAGTCTACGGACAAGACGGAGGTCAACTACCACCAGCTGATGCTGATGCACTAACAGACTTTATCCGTGCTATTGAAAATCCATTTGCAGTTGAACTTGCTGATTTAGATGAAAGCAAATCAGCGGGTCTTATTCAAGTTATCGGTGAAGATGTTGATATTGAATATCTTAGAGAGGTTAAAGATGTTAATATCAATCAAGATTTAATCAATAACTTTGGAAAAGACATGAAAATTGTCTATACTCCTCTCCACGGAACTGGTGAGATGTTGACACGCCGTGCCCTTGCTCAAGCCGGTTTTGAATCTGTTGTTGTAGTAGAATCACAAGCTAAGGCAGATCCAGACTTTTCTACTGTCAAATCTCCTAACCCTGAAAGCCAAGCTGCCTTTGCTCTTGCTGAAGAACTCGGACGAGAAGTTGATGCAGATGTCTTAGTAGCTACTGATCCTGATGCAGACCGCCTAGGCGTTGAAATTCGCCAACCAGATGGTTCTTATAAAAACCTTTCTGGAAATCAAATTGGAGCGATTATTGCGAAATACATCCTGGAAGCTCATAAAACAGCAGGAACACTTCCAGAAAATGCTGCTCTCGCTAAATCAATCGTATCAACAGAATTAGTAACAAAAATTGCCGAAAGTTATGGCGCTACAATGTTTAACGTTTTAACTGGATTTAAATTCATCGCTGAGAAAATTCAAGAGTTTGAAGAAAAACATAACCACACCTATATGTTTGGTTTTGAAGAAAGCTTCGGATATCTTATTAAACCATTTGTCCGTGATAAAGACGCTATTCAAGCAGTTCTTTTGGTTGCTGAGATTGCAGCTTATTACCGTTCGCGTGGTTTAACACTTGCAGATGGTATTGATGAAATTTACAAAGAATATGGTTATTTTGCTGAAAAAACGATTTCAGTAACACTTTCAGGAGTGGATGGAGCTGCTGAAATTAAGAAGATTATGGACAAATTCCGTGAAAATGGTCCAAAACAATTTAACAATACTGATATTGTATTATTAGAAGATTTCCAAAAACAAACCGCTACTAAAAATGATGGAACAATATCTAACTTAACAACTCCTCCAAGTAATGTTTTGAAGTACACGTTAGCTGATGATTCATGGATTGCAGTTCGCCCTTCAGGAACTGAACCAAAAATCAAGTTCTATATTGCCACGGTCGGTAATGATTTAGCAGATGCAGAAACAAAAATCGCCAATATTGAAAAAGAGATTACAACATTTGTAAATTAATAAAAAAAGCTAGGAACTTACTCCTAGCTTTTTTTATATCTATCTAACGATTTCAATCATGAAATATAACTGCAATTAACTTCACGATCAAATAATAGAGCAGACTTACAATTAACCACGTTATCCCAATAACTGCAACTAAACCTATTAAAACAGATAATACCGTATTCTTAGTTGCTAGTTGGTTACTGATAAACCATGAAACTGCAGAAATAAATATCAGTAATAATAGTTGAAGCCTTTTTTTCATATAACTCCTCTTACTACTTTTGTGCATTTTGCATTTGATAATAAATACCTTTTTGAGCCATTAATTCAGAGTGGTTACCCACTTCTACAATTTCACCAGATACCATAACTAAAATAATATCTGCTGTTTGAATGGTAGATAAGCGATGTGCAATAATAAAGCTTGTTCTCCCCTTCATCAACATTTGGAATGCTTCTTGAACAAGAACTTCAGTACGAGTATCTATAGACGATGTTGCCTCATCTAATATCAATATTCTAGGTAATTTAAGAAAAATACGAGCAATTGTCAATAGCTGACACTGCCCCTGTGATAACGAGTCTCCAGCATCTTCTAAATACGTATCATATCCATTCGGTAATTGTTTGATAAAGAAATCTGCATTAGCTGCTTTTGCAGCCTCTATCACTTCGTCACGGCTAGCTTTAGGATTGGCATATGCAATGTTATCGTGAATCGTAGCACTTTTTAACCACGTTTCTTGTAATACCATTCCAATTTCTTGCCTTAATTGTGATGGCTCATAATCAGTAATAGGCTTACCATCTAAAAGGATATTTCCCCCGTCAACTTCATAGAAACGCATTAATAAATTGATTAAAGTAGACTTCCCAGCACCTGTTGGTCCTACAATAGCGACCTTAGCTCCTGCTGGAATGTGTAAATTAATACCATTCAATAGTGGTTTTGATTTATTATAACCAAAAATAACGTTTTTAAAATCGATTTGACCTTTGACCGTTGATGAATCAAGTTTTTCTGTACCTGTTATATTTGGTGACGATTCTTCTAAAATAGAGTAAAGGCGTTCTGCACAAGCCAGAGCACTTTGCATCTCAGACAGGACGGAAGAGATGTCATTAAATGGCTTAGTATATTGATTGACATAATTTAAGAAAGTGATTAATTGACCAACACTAAAAGCACCTGACATAATACGAAGGGCACCAATCCCTGCTAAGAAGCCATAAATCAAACTATTGATAAATCGGGTTGATGGATTGACAGTTGAAGAATAAAAAATTGCTGATTGAGAAAAGTTAGCATACTCTTGATTAATAGTCCTAAAATGATCACTACTTTCTTCTTGCGCACTGAATGCTTGAATAAGGCTTTCTTGACTCACCATCTCTTCAATGAATTGAGTTTGTCGTCCTCGTGATGCCGTTTGATTTTGATATAAGTGATAACTCTTTTTAGCAATAAAGCGGGCTAGAAAGAGTGATAAAGGCGTCAGAAATAATACCAAAAAAAGCATTAATAAATCAATCTTTGCCATACTAAAAATAGTAACTAGAATAGTTAATAAACCAACAAAGAACTGGTTAAAAACCATTAATAAACCATTTGATAATTGCTCCGTATCGGTAGTCACACGACTAATCAAGTCACCTATGCCACGTTTATCAAGGTAAGCTATAGGTAATAGATTCAACTTTTCCATTACAGCCTTTCTTAAAGAAGCAACATAATGAAAAATTAAGCGGTTATAGAGCAGAGGATTAATCCATTGAATAATAGTATTTGCTAAAATAACTGCAACCATCTTCCACATTATAGGTAACAATAATATCATAGAATGAGGCGATAATACAACGTCTACCGCCTGTCCAATTAGAACAGGCAAATAAACAGTGAGGCAAACTTGTACTACCGTCCCTAATAATGCCATTCCTACTAAGCTTTTTTTAGAAAGAAGATCTTGAACAAGCTTTTTTTGTATCTTTTTAGGATGACTTGCTTTCATTTACTCCTCCTCCTTAAAATTTTGTGAATGGTAAATGGACTTATAAACTTTGTTATGAGCTAATAAAGATTGATGATTATCAAAACCAACTTGTTTGCCCTTATCAAGAAGTAAGATTCTATCTGCATTTTGTATACTATTAATTCTCTGTGATACAATAATAAGATTAGTTTGGTTGAAATGTTTAATTATAGCTTTAAATAAACGAGCTTCTGTTAAATAATCCAATGCAGATGTTGCATCGTCTAAAATCAAAAATGGAATCTTATCTTGAACTAAAGCTCTTGCAATCGTCAACCTTTGCCTTTGACCACCAGAGAAATTCCTACCAAAACTCTCTACAGGGGCATCAAGTTGACCATCTTTTTCTTTTACAAAATCACTAGCTTGTGCTATTTCTAAAGCAGTCCAAAGTTTTTCCTCACTAACTTTACCAAGTCCCAAAGAAAGGTTAGAACGAATAGTTCCTTTAAACAACTGAGCATTTTGAGGAACAACTCTTACCAGGCTACGCCAATTTGAAATTGTATCTGGACTTTTTCCCTGATGATATATATCAATATCCCCTTCTTGCACTTTATAAATATGAAGCAGTAAATTAACCAAGGTTGATTTCCCAGAGCCAGTTCCACCAATTATCCCTAAAGTTTCTCCTACATTCATAGAAAAAGTAATATCAGATAAAGCTTTTTCAGAGGAGTTTGGATAAGAAAATGCCATTTCTTGCACTTCTAAAGCCTTATTCGAATATTTTGGCTCAAGTTTGTCATCAATTATTTCAGACGGTCTTTCAAAAACGGCTATAATTCGCTTAGCACTGATATAACTTTGGTTCAGTGATGTCACCAACATTGTCATTTTTAACAATTCAACAAGAATTTGCAATAAGTAATTAATTAAAGCAACCAACATTCCTTGTGATAAAAGATGATTAGCTATATTTAAATTACCACGCCAAATAATCACAACCAAAATGATATTAACAACTAGAAATGTTAGAGGCGTTACTAAACTAGAAAGCCTACCTGCTTTTAATTGTAAATTCGTATAGTGATAATTGATATCATTAAATGCTTCACTCTCTCTATCTACTTGATTAAAGGCACGGATAACTCGTACACCTTGAAGTTGTTGCCTAGTCAACTTTACCAAATAATCGGTTAAAGTTCTGATTTTAAGGTAAATAGGATTTAATAGTCGAGACATTACAAAAACAATGATAAATAACGTGACAACCATTATCAAGAACCAAATAGTCAATGAGGGACTAATGGAAAAAGCCATAATTATGGCACCAAAAACAATAATCGGAGCCCTCAAAAATAAACGTAAAAATTGATTTAAACCAGTTTGGATTTGAAATGTATCAGCAGTCAAACGAGTAATCAAACTAGCAGTTCCCAATTCATCTCTGTCTTTTTTACCCAGTGACATGACTTTTTGATAGAGATCCTCTGTCAATTGTCTCGTATAACCAACTGCGGCTTTTGAAGAATAATATTGAGCAGTTATCGCTACTACAACACCCACCGCAGCCAAAAAGAAAATCAATCCAATTTGCAACAGTAAACTACTTCTATCCCCTCGTGGAATGGTCTCGTCAATCATTTTTGCAATAACGATTGGTACCAAAAGTTCAAAAGAGGCTTCTAATAATTTGAAAAGGGGTCCAAAGATAGTTTCTTTGATATACCCCTTAAAATAATAAGTTAGTCTTTTCATACTTACCCTTCTTAAAACAACTCCATTATTTTTATCAAATAAAGGTTGAATTGAACTTCACGTGAGTAGTAAATATTACCACCATTTTTATAGAGCTTCCCTCCTGAAATTAAGGCGAGAGGATGATAGTAAAAGTAAGTGTCCCCGTTATAATTTCCTAGGCTGGGAGCTACAACATTTTTAGAGTAATTTTTGGCCAACTCAATGGAATTTTCACCCCCATGATCCGCTACATAATCAATATAAGAAGAACCAAAATTATATGCTTGGACAGCAGTCCATACATCAACCTTAGCTTTTTTAGCTTGACTTATATTTTGTGACAACAGAGTGACGCCATGTTTAATACTGGTGTGACTATCCGTAATACTGTTCGTAGTTCCACTGCTCCTTTCGCTAGATATTGCCGGCACCGCTTGGCTACAGGGCGCCAATAAGGGCGCAACCGGAC
>OKGA01000262.1_pt1 | contig 17412 bp, 16 predicted proteins | sample 1611451 | NCBI WGS metagenome assembly OKGA01 (sample SAMN04436745, study PRJEB24849) | human gut metagenome | biome: human gut; feature: NICU; material: stool | host: Homo sapiens | place: USA: Saint Louis, MO | collected 2010-12-22
GTCATCGGGCATTATCTGAACATAAAACACTATCAATAAGTTGGAGTCATTACCCTTTTTTCAACTTCTGATGGATGCGAGTGATTGAACTCATACATTAATGTTTTCCCACGAAGTCTTTTTTCAGGTAAGCCTTCGCACATATCGGTAAATAGCTTGCCTGCTTTTATTTTTTCTGTCATCGACATGTTCATTTTTAACATTCCGTCCTGATAAGTTGGTCGGATAAGGCGCTCGCGCCGTATCCGACATTAATTTCTTAAGCGACTTCATTCACCTGGCGACGCAGCAGAGAAAGTGGGCCGGGGCCGCTAAGCGTGAACACGGAAATTAAGGTGAAGCCCAGCGCCACCAGACCCAGCACCAGGTAAGCGCCCTGGAAACCGATGCTTTCATACATATTGCCCGCCAGAATAGACATAAAAATCATCGCCAGTTGCTTAAAGAAGCAGAAACAGACCAGATAAATCGTCGCTGAAAAACGCACTTCAAACTGGCTGGTAATATATTTAAAGCAGCCCACCAGCAGGAACGGTACTTCAAACATATGCAGCGTTTTCAGAATAACCACTTCCAGTGCTGAGGTAGCGAACGATGAGCCAATAATACGTACTGACATAATAGTGCCAGCCAGCAGCAGGGCGTTTTTCCCACCGATGCGATTAATGATCAGTGGCGCAAAAAACATAATCGAGGCGTTAAGTAATTCGCCCATTGTCGTTACGTAGCCAAATACCCGCGTACCCTGTTCACCGGTAGCAAAGAACGAAGTAAAGAAATTAGCAAACTGTTGGTCAAAAACATCGTAGGTGCAGGAAACGCCAATAACATACAGTGACAAAAACCACAGTTTTGGCTGTCTGAACAGTTCCAGCGCCAGCTTAAGGCTAAATGCCGAATGGTTGGCACCTACCGCATTGGCAACCGTGGCAGAAGAGGGCGCATCCGTTTTGGCGAAAAAGAGTAAAACGGCGAGGATGAATGCACAGCCAGAACCCAGCCAGAAAACAAACTGATTATTGATGGTGAACATGATGCCGACAATCGAGGCACACAGCGCCCAGCCAACACAGCCAAACATCCGCGCGCGACCATATTCGAAATTACTGCGACGGCTGACTTTCTCGATAAATGCCTCTACTGCTGGCGCACCGGCGTTAAAACAAAAGCCTAGATAAATACCACCAACAATCGATCCTACTAAAATGTTGTATTGTAACAGTGGCCCGAAGATAAAAATAAAGAACGGCGCAAACATCACTAACATGCCGGTAATAATCCACAGCAGGTATTTGCGCAGCCCGAGTTTGTCAGAAAGCAGACCAAACAGCGGTTGGAATAATAGCGAGAACAGAGAAATAGCGGCAAAAATAATACCCGTATCACTTTTGCTGATATGGTTGATGTCATGTAGCCAAATCGGGAAAAACGGGAAGTAGGCTCCCATGATAAAAAAGTAAAAGAAAAAGAATAAACCGAACATCCAAAAGTTTGTGTTTTTTAAATAGTACATAATGGATTTCCTTACGCGAAATACGGGCAGACATGGCCTGCCCGGTTATTATTATTTTTGACACCAGAGCAACTGGTAATGGTAGCTACCGGCGCTAAGGTGGAATTCCGCCGACACTGACGGGCTCCAGGAGTCGTCGCCACCAATCCCCATATGGAAACCGTCGATATTCAGCCATGTGCCTTCTTCCGCGTGCAGCAGATGGCGATGGCTGGTTTCCATCAGTTGTTGTTGGCTGTAGCGACTGATATTGAACTGGAAGTCGCCGCGCCACTGGTGTGGGCCATAATTCAATTCGCGCGTCCCGCAGCGCAGACCGTTTTCGCTCGGGAAGACGTACGGGGTATACATGTCTGACAATGGCAGATCCCAGCGGTCAAAACAGGCCGCAGTAAGGCGGTCGGGATAGTTTTCTTGCGGCCCTAATCCGAGCCAGTTTACCCGCTCTGCTACCTGCGCCAGCTGGCAGGTCAGGCCAATCCGCGCCGGATGTGGCGTATTGCTCGCCACTTCAACATCAACGGTAATCGCCATTTGACCACTTCCATCAATCCGGTAGGTTTTCCGGCTGATAAATAAGGTTTTCCCCTGATGCTGCCACGCGTGAGCGGTCGTAATCAGCACCGCGTCGGCAAGCGTATCTGCCGTGCACTGCAACAACGCTGCTTCGGCCTGGTAATGGCCCGCCGCCTTCCAGCGTTCGACCCAGGCGTTAGGGTCAATGCGGGTCGCTTCACTTACGCCAATGTCGTTATCCAGCGGTGCGCGGGTGAACTGATCGCGCAGCGGCGTCAGCAGTTGTTTTTTATCGCCAATCCACATCTGTGAAAGAAAGCCTGACTGGCGGTTAAATTGCCAACGCTTATTATCCAGCTCGATGCAAAAATCCGTTTCGCTGGTGGTCAGTTGCGGGATGGCGTGGGGCGCGGAGGGGAGTGTCACGCTGAGGTTTTCCGCCAGACGCCACTGCTGCCAGGCGCTGATGTGTCCGGCTGCTGACCATGTGGTCGCGTTCGGTTGCACTACGTGAACCGTTAGCCAGAGTTGTCCGGCGCTCTTCGGCTGCGGTAGTTCAGGCAGTTCAATCAACTGTTTACCTTGTGGAGCGACATCCAGAGGCACTTCACCGCTTGCCAGCGGCTTGCCATCCAGCGCCACCATCCAGTGCAGGAGCTCGTTATCGCTATGACGGAACAGGTATTCGCTGGTCACTTCGATGGTTCGCCCGGATAAACTGAACTGGAAAAACTGCTGCTGGTGTTTTGCTTCCGTCAGCGCCGGATGCGGCGTGCGGTCGGCAAAGACCAGACCGTTCATGCAGAACTGGCGATCATTCGGCTTATCGCCAAAATCACCGCCGTAAGCCGACCACGGATTGCCATTTTCATCATATTTAATCAGCGACTGATCCACCCAGTCCCAGACGAAGCCGCCCTGTAAACGGGGGTACTGACGAAACGCCTGCCAGTATTTAGCGAAGCCGCCAAGACTGTTACCCATCGCGTGGGCGTATTCGCAAAGGATCAGCGGGCGCGTCTCTCCAGGCAACGAAAGCCATTTTTTGATGGACCATTTCGGCACAGCCGGGAAGGGCTGGTCTTCATCCACGCGCGCGTACATCGGGCAAATAATATCGGTTGCGAAGGTGTCGGCTCCGCCGCCTTCATACTGTACCGGGCGGGAAGGATCGACAGATTTGATCCAGCGATAGAGTGCGTCGTGATTAGCGCCGTGGCCTGATTCATTCCCCAGCGACCAGATGATCACACTCGGGTGATTACGATCGCGCTGCACCATTCGCGTTACGCGTTCGCTCATCGCGGGTAGCCAGCGCGGATCATCGGTCAGACGATTCATTGGCACCATGCCGTGGGTTTCAATGTTGGCTTCATCCACCACATACAGGCCGTAGTGGTCGCACAGCGTGTACCACAGCGGATGGTTCGGATAATGCGAACAGCGCACGGCGTTAAAGTTGTTCTGCTTCATCAGCAGGATATCCTGCACCATCGTCTGCTCATCCATGACCTGACCATGCAGAGGATGATGCTCGTGACGGTTAACGCCGCGAATCAGCAACGGCTTGCCGTTCAGCAGCAGCAGACCATTTTCAATCCGCACCTCGCGGAAACCGACATCGCAGGCTTCTGCTTCAATCAGCGTGCCGTCGGCGGTGTGCAGTTCAACCACCGCACGATAGAGATTCGGGATTTCGGCGCTCCACAGTTTCGGGTTTTCGACGTTCAGACGTAGGGTGACGTGATCGGCATAACCACCACGCTCATCGATAATTTCACCGCCGAAAGGCGCGGTGCCGCTGGCGACCTGCGTTTCACCCTGCCACAAAGAAACCGTCACCCGCAGCTCATCGCGCAGCTCGCCGTACATCTGAACGTCTGCCTCCAGTACAGCGCGGCTGAAATCATCATTAAAGTGAGTGGCTACATGGAAATCGCTGATTTGCGTGCTCGGTTTATGCAGCAACGAGACGTCACGGAAAATGCCGCTCATCCGCCACATATCCTGATCTTCCAGATAACTGCCGTCACTCCAGCGCAGCACCATCACCGCGAGGCGGTTTTCTCCGGCGTGTAAAAATGCGCTCAGGTCAAATTCAGACGGCAAACGACTGTCCTGTCCGTAACCGACCCAGCGCCCGTTGCACCACAAATGAAACGCCGAGTTAACACCATCAAAAATAATTCGCGTCTGGCCTTCCTGTAGCCAGCTTTCATCAACATTAAATGTGAGCGAGTAACAACCCGTCGGATTCTCCGTGGGAACATACGGCGGATTGACCGCAATGGGATAGGTCACGTTGGTGTAGATAGGCGCATCGTAACCGTGCATCTGCCAGTTTGAGGGGACGATGACAGTATCGGCGTCAGGAAGATCGCGCTCCAGCCAGCTTTCTGGTACCGCTTCTGGTGCCGGAAACCAGGCAAAGCGCCATTCACCATTCAGGCTGCGCGACTCTTGGGAAGGGCGATCGGTGCGAGCCTCTTCGCTATTACGCCAGCTGGCGAAAGGGGGATGTGCCGCAAGGCGATTAAGTTGGGTAACGCCAGGGTTTTCCCAGTCACGACGTTGTAATACGACGGCCAGTGAATCCGTAATCATTGTCATAGTTGTATCCTGCGTGAATTGTTATCCGCTCACATTTTCGCATAACATACGAGCCGGACACATAGAGTGTAAAGCCTGGGGTGCCTAATGAGTGAGCTGACTCACATTAATTGCGTTGCGCTCACTGCCCGCTTTCAAGTCGGGAAACTTGTCGTGCCAGCTGCATTAAGGAATCTGCCAACGTGCGGGGAGAGGTGGTTTGCGTATTGGGCGCCAGGGTGGTTTTTCTTTTCACCAGTGAGACGGGCAACAGCTGATTGCTCTTCACCGCCTGGCCCTGAGAGAGTTTCAGCAAGCGGTCCACGCTGGTTTGCCCCAGCAGGCGAAAATCCTGTTTGATGGTGGTTAACGGCGGGATATAACACGAGCTGTCTTCGGTATCGTCGTATCCCACTACCGAGATATCCGCACCAACGCGCAACCCGGACTCGGTAATGGCGCGCATTGCGCCCAGCGCCATCTGATCGTTGGCAACCAGCATCGCAGTGGGAACGATGCCCTCATTTAGCATTTGCATGGTTTGTTGAAAACCGGACATGGCACTCCAGTCGCCTTCCCGTTCCGCTATCGGATGAATTTGATTGCGAGTGAGATATTTATGCCAGCCCGCCAGACGCAGACGCGCCGAGACAGAACTTAATGGGCCCGCTAACAGCGCGATTTGCTGGTGACCCAATGCGACCAGATGCTCCACGCCCAGTCGCGTACCGTCTTCATGGGAGAAAATAATACTGTTGATGGGAGTCTGGTCAGAGACATCAAGAAATAACGCCGGAACATTAGCGCAGGCAGCTTCCACAGCAATGGCATCCTGGTCATCCAGCGGATAGTTAATGATCAGCCCACTGACGCGTTGCGCGAGAAGATTGTGCACCGCCGCTTTACAGGCTTCGACGCCGCTTCGTTCTACCATCGACACCACCACGCTGGCACCCAGTTGATCGGCGCGAGATTTAATCGCCGCGACAATTTGCGACGGCGCGTGCAGGGCCAGACTGGAGGTAGCAACGCCAATCAGCAACGACTGTTTCCCCGCCAGTTGTTGTGCCACGCGGTTGGGAATGTAGTTCAGCTGCGCCATCGCCGCTTCCACCTTTTCCCGCGTTTTCGCAGAGACGTGGCTGGCCTGGTTCACCACGCGGGAAACGGTCTGATAAGAGACACCGGCATACTCTGCGACATCGTATAGCGTTACTGGTTTCACATTTACCACCCTGAATTGACTCTCTTCGGGTGCTATCATGCCATACCACGAAATGTTTTGCGCCATTCGGAGGGGGCACGCCGAAGTGAGATTCAAAATGCCGACGTCAGTTCACAGGTGGGTAATGATACCAACGTGTTGATTTCGTATTTTCACTGATACCAAGATCATCCTGATGTTACAAGGATTGAATGACTACAGATTAAAATAGTCATCAACAGGTTGACAGCATTACCGGTAACCCGTTTGAGCTCTTTCTGGAGACGGCGGATCTCGGCCTGAGCATCTGACTGTTCTTTATTAGTGGAAGAATCCGGACCGTACTTCTTTATCCATGCATAAAGGCTGTGGGTGGTGATATCGAGACGTGTTGCAACGCTGGAAACAGAATAACCGCGATCAACAACCTGTTTGACTGCTTCAGTTTTAAACTCTTCGGGATAACGCTTACCGCTCATGGGCACCTCTCTTTAAGTCATCTTAAATGACTCTGAGGTGTCTGTTAAACCCGTGGCGATTCAGTTCGTCAAGCGTTGACCTGCCCCCAGTATTAGATACAACCTTCAGTTAGCAATGTCGGTTGGTTTTTCTTCTTGTTTCCCGTTTCGCCAGCATGCTGCAAATTCAGACGGCGTCTGTTAATTCAGCGATGAATGCGGTCTGGACTCGTTATAGTCCTGCCGCCAGTCATTAATGATTTTCCGGGCATGTAGAATATCGCTGAACCAGTGCTCATTCAGGCATTCATCCCGGAAGCGGCCATTGAAACTCTCAATAAATCCGTTCTGCGTTGGCTTGCCCGGCTGGATTAAGCGCAACTCAACACCATGTTCAAAGGCCCATTGATCGAGCGCACGGCAGGTAAACTCCGGGCCCTGATCGGTTCTTATCGTTGCCGGATAGCCACGAAACAGCGCTATGCCGTCCAGAATACGCACGACCTGAACGCCTGAAATACCGAAAGCGGCGGTGATCGTCAGGCACTCCTTCGTAAAATCATCCACGCAGGTCAGACACTTAATCCGGCGGCCGCTGGCAAGTGCATCCATGACAAAATCCATCGACCATGTCAGGTTCGGCGCATCCGGGCGGAGAAGCGGAAGCCGCTCAGTCGCCAGACCCTTACGGCGTCGCCTGCGTTTTACACCCAGATCGTTAAGGTGATAGATGCGGTAAACCCGCTTGTGGTTGATGTGAAGGCCCTCCCGACGCAACAACTGCCAGATGCGCCGGTAACCAAACCGGCGACGTTCAAGTGCCAGCTCTGTGATGCGCAGAGATAGCTGCGCGTCAGCAGCCGGACGCTGAGCCGAGTAACGGCAGGTCGACAGGGGCAAACCTGCCAGCCTGCAGGCCCGACGTTGCGACAGACCTGCGGCCTCACACATGACTTCCACGGCTTCCCGCTTCTGGTCTGTCGTCAGAACTTTCGGCCAAGAGCCACCTGAAGCGCCTCCTTATCCAGCATGGCTTCTGCAAGCAGCTTCTTAAGGCGGGCGTTCTCTTCCTCAAGCGACTTCAGGCGCTTAACCTCGGGCACCTCTATACCGCCATACTTCTTGCGCCAGGTGTAAAAAGTGGCGTCAGAAATGGCGTGCTTACGGCAGAGTTCACGGGCAGAAACCCCGGCTTCAGCCTCGCGAAGAATACTGATGATCTGTTCGTCGGAAAAACGCTTCTTCATGGGGATGTCCTCATGTGGCTTATGAAGACATTACTAACATCGTGGTGTATTAATCAACGGGGAGCAGGTCAGCTGCACACCACATGGTTTAACAGCAGCAGGAATCAGAGAAAGAAGGAGAAGAGTCAGCGCCCCGGAGAGAGAAAGCACAGGCGAAGGGGGATGACCGGTGCGCCAGCACCGGCTTTCCCTGGCTCGCAGGGCCGCCCGCTTTTAAGCGCGCACAGACCGCGCACCGGCCGGACATCGATTACCCGGCCGGATAGTCATCAAACGCTGAGCTGAAGCCGGTTCGGTAGTATCAACCTGTCAGCCTGCAATTCTCCCGGCATCGCGCCTTTAACCTCATACTGGATATCGAGCATCAGTAGCCACAGCGGATCATCCCAGTAGTCAGAAGGGTTCAGGCCGCGGCAGGATGGAAACTGTGGCAGCCATGCCAGCACCATAATGAGGATGTCGCTCTCATAAAAATCCTCTTCCCGTACCTGCGTGTACCACGCTCCGACTGTCAGCGGTGTATGAAACTTCAGATCGATTCTGACCTGCGCCAGTCGCTGCTGATAGCGCCGGTGTTTCTGCTTCCATGCTCTGTTCTCGCGGTTTATCTCCTGACTGATACGGCAATCGGCACGTTTATCAAGGCGCTCATTTTTTCTGAGCGCAATCATCGGAAACAGGCGCGCTCCCGTGTCCTGCGAGAGTGGTGACGGGCAGCGCTCGCCCCGGGAAGCAATCAGCGTATCGAGCGCCGTCATATACTCCACCGCAGCGGGCGCATATCTGTCTCGTGGTGAATACTCCGGCATCACGCGGCGCAAATGATCAGATTTAATCGTCCGGGTATCGCAGTAATGGCGTACAAAGGCACTGGCGTAGGGATGGGCGCCACGCACCGCCCTGCCCTGCAGGCGCTTTTCAACATCCGCAATCGCCAGGCTGACGGCGAGCGTATACGGGCAGGCGGGAACGAGTGAAAAATGACGGGGAATTGTGTTCATAGTTTTCTCCTTATGTAGTGACCGCCCTCCCGGGCGGTCTGCCGTTATCAGCCTTAGCTGCCCTGAGTATCTGAACTGCCGTTCTTTGGCGTTTCAGCTTTCAGTGGTTTCATCCACTCCGGCACCCAGCGGGAGTCTTTGAGCGCCTGCTCCGCGAACTCGGCGGCATCCCCTTTCTTCATCTTTTCCGCATCGCTGGCGTTGCCCGTTTTGCCAGCGTCGGTCAGCGCACCGACAATCTGATCTTTACTCATGCGCTTAAAGAAACCTTTGGCGGTCGGCTGCCACCATTCGGCCAGGTCAAAGTCCATTGCCGTTTCCAGTGCATCCAGGCTACTGGTCTGGCTGTTTCCGTAGACCCTGTCCTGGAAGCTGCACACTGCCAGCGCGCTGCAGAAAGCCAGCAGGCCATGCACCAGTTCATCTCTCCAGTCGAGCAGCCAGCGGAAGTCCTGCGCCCAGTTTTCCGGCAGGCTGCTTTCCCACTGTTTTTTTTCTTTTTGCAGGAACTGCCAGGCTTTACCCCCTTCCTTCGCCGGGGAGTCGGAAACCAGCGCATGGCTGTTATCCGTCAGGCTGATTTTCATCGGGGTATTGTCATAGCTGCCGTGGCTGAACGTTGAACGGCGCAGCGTCCAGGTCAGCATCGCCATGGACATCGATGTGTTGGTGCAAAGTGCGGCCTGTACCGCCAGCGATCGCTCACACGACATTGAGCGCACCAGCGCGGCGGAATACCCTTCGGACAGCGCCTGGAGATCGTCTTTGCTGTCGGCCCGGGTTTTCTTCGGCAGATCTGACACGCGCTGTACACCCCGCTGGATGTAACACTGCCCGTACTCGTAGCAGATAATCGCGCCCGTTTTATTTTTATCCAGCGCTGACCAGAATCGTTTGTTCGCGACGTTTTCCAGCTCAGCCATCTGCATTTTCAGCTGTGGTTTCAGCTCATTGTCATCGGTCAGGTTCAGCTGGGCGCGGAGTTCGCTCACCTGTGCATCTTCTTCAGGCGAGTAATCCGGGCAGCGCTCCTCCGTTACAACGTAAGAGCGTTTCACCTTGCTGTCCCAGGCATGCATGCGCCCGTCCATTCTGACCTCCGTCCAGGCAAACCCTTCCTGTTTCACAACGGATTCGGCGACCTGCTGCAGCTTTTCCAGCGTCAGGCGTTCAACCAGCTCGGTTTCGATGTAGCCGTCATCCTCACCGCTGAACAGGTCGGCACGGACAGTACCGCCAGCCGCCAGATAGGCGTCTTTGCCCACAAAGGCGAACTTAGGCGAACGGCTGATTTCAGTTTCCGTCGAGGTGATCAGGTTGCGGATGATATCCGCTGAGGGGTTGTAGTAGCTGGAGGCCTGATCCCATACCTCTATCTGGCGTTCGTGCGAGTCGGCAAGCGTCAGCGCCTGGCATTGTTCAATGGTGATGTTATCTGCTGCCAGCTCGTCAAGAATGGTGGGCGCCAGGTTCGTGAGTTTCAGGCAGCGCTGCACGTGCCGTGAACCGTAGCCCATCAGGTCACCGATCTGTGCCGAGGTTTTGCCTTCATCCGCCAGCGCCTGGAATCCGGCGATTTGTTCAGCGGGATGCATATCTTCGCGCTCGCCGTTTTCCACCATCGAGGCCGCACGGGCCAGCTCTTCAGACACTCGCTTCACGGGAATAAGCTGATCGGGTTGATAAACCCCTGCTCAAGCAGCAGCTGCAGCGCGGTGAGGCGACGACCGCCGCAGGCCACGCCCAGCATGTCCTCGCCCATGTCATGCGCGATCAGGTTATGCAGCAGCCCCACATTTTTGATGGTGGCCGCCAGCGACTCGATGCGTGACTGCACGTAAACCTTGCGACGCACGTTCATTGGAGAAACAGCCAGACGTGAGAGCGGGATCATCTCAATCTCAATTTTCTCCAGCGCCTGCTCAACCGCTACCGCTGCCGCTTTCTCAGCCTTCATTTTCGCTGGACGACGAACGGGTCTAGTTTTTAAAACCGATGATTCTTTAGATTCTGAAGCCGGGGTGTTGACGTTCTGCTGTGACATGTTGCTTCTCCTGTTTGCGTTTAAGTGATGTTTCTCTGAGTTCCTCGCCGTGAGAGCAGAACAGGCGTGCGGGCATCAGGCAGAACGCAAGGGAAACGACAAGGCCGCAGCCCGAAGGGACCGGGCGTAGACGTTTAGCGTGCGACCCTTGCGGGATGCCGCCCGTGTGACAGATTTCTGCGCGGCGAAGGGGCTCAGGAACACAAAACAAGACAGCAGGTGGTGAACATGGCACCGCGCCGGGCGGCAGCTTTATGCCGAACCGGTCCTTAGCGGCCACGTCAGTGTGTGGCCAGTGAATGCGCTGGCGGCAAGCCAGCTGCAGGGGACTCTAGTCTGAAGGCTCTCAGACCCAGGCCTTTGGCCTGCAACGTTCCTTCTGGCGGTTCAGCTGAGCTTTCCGGCCTGGCCGGTTAGCGAAGCAGGGCTGACGACCTGGCCCCCGGGGAGCCGAAGGGAGCACTAAAGGGGACGGATGTCTCTCCACTGCTGCCCTGGTCATCCGTTGAAATTAACCATGCGTGCGATCTTCGCACACTTCCATAGGGGGGAGGTCTCTTATAGCGGGCAATGTGCTAAACCAGAGTTAACCTTTTCAACTCAATGGGAGAAGCAGCAGTGAAAAGCACAAGCGCTAAATCCGTCAAGAAAGCTAATGAGCTACTGAAGAGTGGTGATCACAGAGAGGTGGTGCTGGATTTTAATATCAGCGCCGATGAGTTTTTTGAGCTGGCTGACAGATGGGCTGAGCGGGGAGCTAAAATAAAAAAAGAAGATGGCAGGTTTGTTATCCGGCTTGCCAGGTAAGCATCAGGCTAGCAGGTCACCGTAAACATAGTCCGGAGCACACAACAACCCACCTAATCGCCGCGCTTCTTCATAACGTATTGCCTGCATGCCGGGTACGCCCGCCTGACTATGCTTTTCTGGCGCCAGAAAGCCATCGAAGGCCTAAATAACGACAGGGCCTGAACAGGATGTCTGAGGCTTATTACTGACTCAGATTGCCGCTAAATCTCATTAAATCGGAGTATCAGAATCCTTAATGTTTGCAGATAAAGGCGGCATGTGGCGTTGATCCCGGTACACTGACCGCTGTGCAGGGAATTACAGTTCCAGCAAGGAGGCTGTCACTGCCCTTGTCATTGCGAGAATACATGGTTCACAGCGGCGATAATACGTCCATTTGCCGACCTTACTGGCTTCAAGCAGGCCGGCGTCATGAAGAGCTTTAAGACAAATTGAGGTGGCGGGCTGTGATAAGCCCGCCTTGTCCTGAATGAGACTGGCACAGACGCCATACTGTTCGAAGCCAAAAAGCTGAGAATACTCAGCAAATGCTTCTTCAGGTTTTTTTAGCCATTTAAGCACTGCAACCCGGGTCGGATTTGACAGCAGTTTTATGGAATTTTCCGGTGACATGCCGCCTCACTAAACATCAGGATGGGTAAACTGGGTAATCAGTATATCCTTTCTCAGTTCCACCATACAGGGAGGAATGATCCACCACATTTAGGGGATACCCTTCTTTTAACCGCTCCGGCAGATCAGGATTAGCAATAAAGGTACGTCCGAAACCAAACAGGTCTCCCCAGCCTTTCTCCAGCATTAACTCTGCTTTTTTCTGCGTATAGCGACCAGAATACATAATGGGCGAATGGAAAGTTTCGCGCAGCGCAGTGCGGAAACTTTCTGGCATCTCAGGGCTGTTGTCCCAGTCAGCCTCTGCGATGGACAGGTAACCCACGCCCAGCTCGTTCATGATCTGTGCAGCCCGGATATAGGTGGCATGCGGGTCGCTTTCTACAAGTCCAAGGTAGACACGCTCTTCTTCAGTGCTGGAAAACAGTGGGGCGAATCTCACACCAACGCGCTGACTGCCGAAGACTGAAATGACTGCCTCAGTGACTTCGCGCAAAAAACGCAATCGGTTATCAAGTGAGCCGCCGTACTCATCATTCCTGAAGTTAGTATGCTCAGAAATGAACTGGTTGATCAGGTAGCCATTAGCCGAGTGCAGTTCAACTCCATCGAAACCGGCTTCTTTTGCATTTTCCGCTGCGATGCGGTAGAGCGCGACAATCTCTTTTACTTCTGCTGTAGTCAACTCGCGCGGATCGCTTGGTGCCGTCAGCATCCCTGCCCCCGGACTGGTTTCAATAAAGACCCTTACGCCTTTAGCCGGAATCGCTGAAGGGGCAATCGGAGGCAGATTGCCTGGCTGAAGTTCATTATGAGAAACGCGTCCAACATGCCATAGTTGGCAGAAAATGGTTCCCCCCGCTTGATGTACGGCATCTGTCACTTTACTCCAGCCAACGATTTGTGCATGGCTGTGGATCCCCGGGGTCCACGCATATCCCTGCCCACGCGGTTCAATTTGGGTACCTTCCGTAATCATGAATCCGGCACTTGCGCGCTGGCGGTAATACTCCACCATCAGATCGCCAGGAACATTTCCCGGCTGTTCACTACGACAACGCGTCAGGGGAGGTAAAGCGATGCGGTTTCGTAGCTGGATATTGCCCAAGGTCAGGGGGCTGAACAGAGATGGCATAACGGGTGATCCTCAAAAATTAAAGAGCGTCATTATATTTACACATTTAAATATGTAAATGCGTAATATGTGCTTTTTTAAATTGACGCTTTACAGAGGAAATTTCTAGGCTGGCCACATCATCGTAAAACTCTGGGTTCAAGTGCCAAAATTCTCTCCACCAAACCGTGAAACCAGAGGTAATGGATAGCGCGAAGGATCATGGTTCACCAGACAGATTCAGACTCAGGGGAGTCAGCAGACCAATAGATGCATATGATTACCGAATGTTATCGCCATTAGGCATTCCCTTTTAAGCCTGCGTACTGTCACAGGTGACGCTGTATTCTGGCCCTTGCTGCGTCTCATAAAATACCTGCCTGGTGTCTTACCGAAAATCCTTTTGTACCTCCAGCTCCCCTCCTCACTTGCTGCTATTTCTTTCAAAAAATCAGCAAACAAGAAGAGACTGAGAACCATTTGTTAAAGGTAAGGCGGGCGCTCCCCTTCCCCGCGGATAATTCACTTATGTCCCCGTCACTTTTCACAAGCATTTTCACACTGATTGACGCAGTATCCACTCACTCCTGGTGAGTAATTCGCTGATGCGATCCCTCTGGCGGATAAACTGCGTTTCCAACATCAGCCAGTAGCGCTCACTGCATTGCTGGCGACGAAAACCGCAGAGCCGTTGCAACCCAGGAAATGCACCGCCGTGATAGCTCAGATCAGGATGGAAATCATCACCGGCACGATAGCGAGCGCGGTGCCATAAACCTGTGGCCTCTGCCAACGAGGACAGTTTGCACGTCTTTCCGGATATCAGTTTTTCCAGTGCGCTCAGACGCTCGCGCAATGGGTTCAATGAAAATGCCGGATCGATTTCATTTTGCAACTGTGCGAGGGCGTCATCCATCAGTGCCAGATATTGCCGGGCATCCAATGGCAGCGTCTTTTCATACAACAGAGATTCCAGCCAGCGCTGATGAATGTCAAAATCCCGCCAGAGATGAGCTTCATCGACTTTATCCAGCGTGTCTTCTTCCGTATGCCACCACCAGCCGCCGCCACTTCCGGGTGAAAGTGACTGCCGTTGTTCCGGCACTTCACGTAATGCAAAATGCAGGGGGATACCGAGCCCCCAGAATGACTGGTCGGCGCCTTTGCCGATCGGGGTCACACGCTCTGCAGGTTTGCCCGTGGTGGCAATAATGGCCTGGTTGAGCCAGTCGGAAGATTCCGCGCCACTGGCATTCACCACGAGTTGTGATCCGCCAATACAGCCGGGGGAATCAACATTGATGTGTGCTACACAATGGTCCAGAAGCTGAGACCGGAAGTGATCGGCGTACCACGTTGAGCCGCCGTAACGCGCATTAGAATGACCCGGCCAGAAGGCAACGCGCAGGCCTCGTGTCAGACGCTGTTCGCTGAACAGTGTTGCCAGCGCAAGACACAGGGCATTGCCCGTCGCGTTATCTGTCACGCCCTCATGCCATGAATCGTAATGCGAAGAGAGCAGCACAAACTCTTCGCTACTGCCGGGCAGTTCTACCACAGGCAAGGAACAGGGCGCGACGTGCTCATGCAAGACAGTGGTCAGACGCGCGCAGAGCGTCTCGGCCGATAGCTGAGACCGCAGGTGGGCACCGTCCTGCTGGCTAATACTGATCACCGGAATGGTGGGATAGCGCTGTAAATCATCCGGCACAGGAGTCCCCCACACCGGCCCCACGGTTTCTTCATGCAGTGCCGCTTCGGCGGAGCCCCAGATATGAATCAGTCCCAAGGCGCCGGCATTCATCAGCCGTTGCACATAGTCCTCGAAACCCTGGTCGGCAAGCACCAGCTTACCGCGAACACGTGCTGACCAGTTTGCGAGTGCGTTTTCAGGGATGAAGTCCAGGGACTGCGTATCGTGAAACAGTTCCGCCTCCACTCCGTCCGGGCAATGCGCTGAGAAGGAGCGAGTTTTTGCGTTAATCACCTGCCCCGCAACAGTCAGGGAGGCATCCAGCGGATCGCTCAGCCAGAGATTGCAGGACTCGCGGCGAAAAGGAATGTCGCGCGCCTGCAGCTGTTCACACAGCCAGTCGACACTTTTTTCTGCGTCTGCGCTGCCCGATAAGCGGTGCAGATGCTGAAAATGTGACAGAGTGTCACGCATCAGCACTTTTAACTCACTGGCTGGCATGAGCCGGCTCCGCGCGCGTCACTTTCATTTCCAGGTCGCCAAAGTAGTGCTGCTTCACTTTTTCCCACGTACCGTCGGCCATGATTTTCGCCAGTCCTTCATTCAGCAACTTCTGCGTTTTTTCATCACCTTTGCGCACACCATAAGCCGACCCGATGCTGAACAGCTGATCGTCCCGCACTTCCGGACCGGTTAGCGTGAAATCTTTCCCTTCAGGTTTATTCAGAAAACCGTAGGTCACGGCAACCCCCGGACTTAACGCTCCATCAAGACGACCCGCAGCTAAATCCAGATAGATCGCGTCCTGATCCGCATACATGACAATATCAACACCCTTGGGAGCCCAGAACTTATTCACGTACATTTCCTGAATAGAGCCCTGCTGAACAGCAATGTGCTTACCCTGCAGTGAAGCAACATCAGGCTGTAAGTTACTGCCTTTGCGCGCCACCAGCTTGGTGGGGATGTGATAAATAAAGTCGCTGAAGTCGATGGATTTACGACGTTTTTCCGTTGCGCCCAGTGGCGAAATGAAATCCACCTTTTTAGCCATCAGAGAGGGAATTTCCGCATCAAAACTGCTGACAACGTATTCGCAGGTGACATTCACTGCCTTACAGACAGCGTTGGTAATATCAATTTCAAAACCCGTCGGCGTGCCTGACGTATCGCGATACTGAAACGGCGGATAACTCAGGTCAGCGGCAACGCGTAACACGTTATCCGCTGCAAATACTGAACTGCTGAATGCGAGGGTTAATGCTGCCATGGTGGTCAGTGTCATTTTCATTTTACTTCTCCTGCAGAACAGTAGATTGCCAGGCGCTGAACTCATCACGCACGGTTTTCAGGTTTTCAGCCTGTTGAAGGTCAAAAGTGGTCATCGCAAGGGCGCGGGCCGCATTCAGCATCGCGTCTATCCCGTTGTCAGAAGCCGCAGCGGTTGCGAACTCGGGGGTATGAGGGACAACATCACCAATACGCAGATAGGGATGAATCGCGGCGGTGAGCTGGCTGACGTTACCAATATCTGAAGAGCCCACGCCCCCACGTTCCGGTGCAGCCTCCGCCACCAGACCCAGTTGCTCAATATTCGTCTGGAATAATCCGGCCAGGGCATGATTGTTATTGCGCTCGGCGTAGGTCAGCCCCTCTTCAATTTCCAGGCGTACACCGCTCATTTCCGCTGCGCCCTGAGCGGCAGCAAACACCTTGCTGCGCACGGTTTGCAGGCCTGCCACGGTGGCAGCACGCATCAGGAATTTCGCTTCTGCATAAGCAGGCACAATGTTGGTGGCGCTGCCGCCGTGCGTAATGATGCCGTGAACCCTGACGTCATCGGTGAAGAACTGGCGCAGCGCATTTATGCCGACAAAGGAGTGAATCACAGCATCAAGCGCGCTGATGCCCAGATGCGGTGCCGAGGCAGCATGGGCTGCTTTGCCATAAAATTTGAACGTAGCATCGACACAGGCTAGAGCGCCTCGCGTCATCATGTTTTTCTCGCGTGGGTGGAACATCATGACAGCATCGACACCGTCAAACACCCCGCTATCCGCCATGATAATTTTCCCGCCCCCCTCTTCCTCCGCAGGTGTACCGATCACCTCCAGTACGCCGGTTTGCAGTGTGCCGCTGTTCGCCAGAGCAACCGCCGCCGCCACCGAAGCCGTACCAATCAGGTTATGCCCGCAGGCGTGGCCGAGTTCAGGCAGCGCATCGTATTCCGCCAGCAACGCCACATGCGGCCCCGGCTTTCCGCTGTCTAAACGTGCGCGGAATGCCGTCTCAAGCCCGGCAACACCGGGGGTAACAGTAAAGCCTGCGGCCTTGAGGGGAGCCTGCAGCGCAGCGCTGGCATCATGCTCCTCAAAACTGAGTTCAGGCTGTGCATGGATAGCCCGCGCTAACGTGGCCATTTGCTGGCTGATTTGCTCAATGGCAAAAATAATTTTATTTTTTTGTTCAATCATGGTGCGACTCCGGAGGGCGCCTCACTTTTTTAGTGCAGACAAATGCCCTGTGTGTTCAATATATTAATAAGATATACAGGGCTTTTTAGTTGATGCCTAATTGAGCTTTTTTATTGCTTGCGCCGGAAAAGAAAAAA
>OKGA01000264.1_pt1 | contig 17209 bp, 16 predicted proteins | sample 1611451 | NCBI WGS metagenome assembly OKGA01 (sample SAMN04436745, study PRJEB24849) | human gut metagenome | biome: human gut; feature: NICU; material: stool | host: Homo sapiens | place: USA: Saint Louis, MO | collected 2010-12-22
CCTTAACTCAGCCTCATTTTTTAATGTAAATTGCTGAACTTGTTTGAGTCTTTCTTCTTTATTATTAGCCGATTGCTTACCTCTATCTTTTTTAGAAAGAATATTTTTATAAGGTATATTTGCCGATTGTAGAAAAGCAATCACTTGATTAAATTGCCTATTTTGGTATCCTTCATGACTCAAGGGAACTGGCACTATAGTGTAGCCCTTATACCTTTTTAGAGCAGCTTTTATTTCTTTTGTAAAAACATCTTTCAACAAATAATCCCCTTGAAATTTAAAAAGAGAAAAATATTTTTTCATTGCTTCATTGTATCTATAAAGGGAAAAATGATTTACCTCTATACCTTTTTTACCCCAATAAATACAATCTTGACATTGTTTTTGGGGAATTTGCTTGCAACATGTTTGGCAACCCATCTCCCTACTAAGTGCTTCAAAACTACCCTTGCACGTTTGACAAATTACGTTTTGCTTTGGTTTTAGAAGCATAAGTTCCACAAAAGTTAATTGCGATAAATCTATTTCATGACATAACAAACAAGTCATTAAAATCCTCCTATATGATTCATGTTTTTAATCTCCTTTATAGCTTGGTGCATCGATTTACTTTTCCCATCATGAAGGAAGTAAAGGAGCCCTTCGGGCCTTTCTAATGCTCTTCCAACTCTTCCTGAAATTTGTACCAAGGAACTTTTCGTAAACAAATGATGATTTGCTTGTATAACAAAAACGTCGACGCTAGGGAAAGTTACTCCTCTCTCTAGAATGGTAGTTGACACTAGGATAGACAATTTATTATCTCGAAAATCTTGCACTAACTTTAACCTAGATGTGCTCTTACTTGAAACAAAACCAATTTTTTCCATAGGAAAGGCTTGTCTTAACATTTCGGTGAATACCTGACCTTCTGAAATATGGGGGAAAAATAATAACAAAGGATATCTCGTTTGTCGCTGTTTATTTATCAGCTGATATAATTTGGGAGGTAGTTTTTGTGTCTGCAAGCTTTTCTGGATACCACTTACCCAAACCATCTCGGGTATCACTAACGGATTGGCATGAAATCTCCTAGCTAGATGTAATTTTTTTAGTTCTTTTCTTGCAACTTTTCTTTCTAACTCAGTCGTTGAAGTTGCAGTCAGAAAAATACTTGTTCCGTTTTCCTTTAAGGCCTGTTTTACACCATGGTATAGTATCGGGTTGTCGACATATGGAAAAGCATCAACTTCATCAACAATTAGCAAATCAAAAGCATGATAAAATTTTAACAATTGATGTGTTGTGGCAATAGTTAAAGGGGATCTCTGATAAGAAGGAGATTCTCCATGCATTAATGTTATGGCACATCTAAAATCGTTTGAAAGTCGCTTATGCAATTCTAAACAAACATCAATTCTAGGACTGGCAATACAAACGCTTCCTCCAGTATCAATTACTTTGGCGATAGAGTGGTATATCATTTCTGTTTTACCAGCCCCTGTCACAGCATGAACAAGAAGATTTTCCTTACTTGAAATACCTTTCAACAACTCTTCTGAAACCTCATTTTGATAAGGTGTCAGTCCCCCTTTCCATTTTAAAGAATTCGTTTTAGAAAATGTTTTTTGTGGGAAATAATATAAATTTTCATTACTAGTAACTCTTCCAAAAACTATACATTCTCTACAATAATAATTTCCAGTTGGTAATTGGCAATTTTTGGCAACAGAACTAGAGCATCGAGTACAAATATAGTCGCTTCCTTTCTTTATAAAAGATGGCAAGTTAATTGCAATTTTTCTAAGTTGCTCAGATAATTGTGCTTTTGTCCAAAGTCTACCTAAATAATTTTCCATATTATTTCATTCGGATTTTTTTGCTAAATTTGAAGAATTTTTGTAAAATTTCTCTATGAACTATAAAACGATAAAATCAGACGGAATTGTCGAAGAAGAAATTAAAAAATCGCTATTTATTTGTCATCTAAAGCGAGTAGAGTCCGAAGAGGAGGGGCGTAATTATATTACGCAAATCAAGAAAGCGCACTACAAAGCCAATCATTCGTGTTCAGCTATGGTTATTGGCGAAAAAGGGGATATAAAACGATCTAGTGATGATGGAGAACCTAGTGGTACAGCAGGTATCCCTATGCTAACCGTACTTGAAAAGCAAGGCCTGACAAATGTTGTTGCCGTCGTTACACGGTATTTTGGAGGTATCAAATTAGGCACAGGGGGGCTTATTCGTGCCTACTCTGGTAGCGTAGCTAATGCCATCAAAGAGATCGAGGTAGTAGAAGTTAAAGAACAAATTGGTATTCGTATTCAATTAACCTATCCTCAATATCAAACTTTTGACAACTTCCTAAAAGAGCACCACCTTCAGGAGTTTGAAACAGAATTTTTAGAAGCTGTAACCTGTAAAATATACGTTGACCCTAAGGAATTTGAACACACAATAACTAATTTGACAGAGTTCTACCAAGGAAAAGCTTTGTTAACTGAAGAAGGGAGTCAAATTGTTGAAATTCCCTTTAAGGATGAAACCGATAAATAATAGCTATCACTTGATAAAGAATTGATATTTTACTTTAATCAATGTGAGTTTTATAATATTCTTAACCAATATCATGAAGAGGTATAGCTTATGTCAAAAATTTATAATTCTATTACAGACTTAATCGGAAATACACCCATTATTCAATTACATCATATTGTTCCAGAAGGAGCTGCAGATGTGTACGTTAAGTTAGAATCCTTTAACCCAGGTTCATCTGTCAAAGATCGTATTGCTCTAGCTATGATTGAAGATGCAGAGCAAAAAGGGATTCTTAAAGCCGGAGATACAATCGTAGAACCTACATCTGGTAATACAGGTATCGGTTTGGCTTGGGTAGGAAAAGCTAAAGGGTATAATGTTATTATTGTTATGCCAGAAACCATGTCAATTGAACGTCGTAAAATCATTCAAGCCTATGGTGCTCAATTAGTACTAACACCTGGTAGTGAAGGGATGAAGGGAGCTATTGCTAAGGCAAAAGAAATTTCTGTAGAGCAAAATGCTTGGTTACCCTTGCAATTTAATAATCAAGCCAATCCAGAAATCCACGAAAAAACGACTGGTAGGGAAATTATCGAGACTTTTGGTGAAAAAGGTTTAGATGCTTTTATCGCAGGTGTGGGAACTGGTGGGACAATTACTGGTGTCTCTCGTGCATTAAAAAAAGTCAATCCTGATGTCGCTATTTATGCTGTAGAAGCTGATGAATCTGCAATCCTTTCTGGTGAGCAACCTGGGCCTCATAAAATACAAGGGATTTCTGCAGGTTTCATCCCAGAAACATTGGCTACAGATTCTTATGATCATATCATTCGCGTTACATCTGACGATGCTATTGAAACAGGACGTATCATCGGCGGACTAGAAGGTTTCCTCGCAGGAATTTCTGCTTCAGCTGCTATTTATGCTGCTATTGAAGTGGCCAAACAAGTAGGAAAAGGGAAAAAGGTTTTAGCTCTTCTCCCTGATAATGGCGAACGTTACTTATCAACTAGCCTGTATGATTTTGAATAACTTTAATCTTCAGTAAACGATAACTAAAAAAGATTAGATATGTTGTCTGATCTTTTTTAGTTTATATCTCTTTAAATACTAGTAAGCCCTATTTAGTTAAAATATTAAAACGACAAATAGAACCAAGCAATTTCACTTGGTTCTATTGTTTTTATTGATGATTTGAAACATAGCGGTCAACTGCTAACAGGGCTGCAGCGACATCCTCTGCACTAATTTTGAATGGCATTTCATGTATTGTTTCACCTTCAATTGTTGCTTGCTGACCAACTTTTAAAAGTTCTTCATATGTTGCATCACCCAAATGGAGTTCTGCAAGTGTAGTTGGCATTCCAATCGCTTGGTAAAGATTAATGTAGCGATCAATTTCTTCCTTTGGTCTATTTTCGAGGAAAAGTTGCGTCAACGTTCCATAGGCAACTTTTTCACCATGGGTTAAGTGATGAATATCTCCACTCAAGGCAGTAAAACCATTATGAATAGCATGAGCTGCAGCTAATCCTGCACTTTCAAAACCTAAACCACTAAGTAAGGTATTAGCTTCAATAACATTTTCTAAAGCTTTTGTAACCACTTTGGCATCACAAGCCGCTAAAGCTTGTAAACTATCATTAAATAAAGTACGCTCACATGCTTGGGCAATTGCCACGCCCGCTAAAGTCTGTCTACCGCCAGCCATCGCTATTCCATTTTTTTGTAAGACTGCTCTCGCTTCAACCCAAGTAGCTAAGCCATCTGCAATCCCAGAAGCTAGTAAACGTTTTGGCGCTTGAGCAATTACTTGAGTATCGACCAAAACTAAGTCTGGATTCTTTGAATAAAAAATATATTTTTCAAAAGCTCCTTCATCTGTATAGATTACTGATAACGCTGATGTTGGGGCATCTGTTGAAGCTACTGTTGGTGCAATGACCACTGGTAAATTAACTTTATCTGCAATTGCCTTTGCAGAGTCAATAGTTTTTCCACCACCAAGTCCAATAATAAGGTCACTATTCTTTTCTTTCGCAACAGCAACGACACGATTGATTTCATTATCAGATGCTTCTCCGTTAAAGGAGACACGATGTGGTAACAAATCGTCTTGTAGATAAGATAAAAAACTTTCTCCAACGATATTATAAACAACATCATCACAAAGGATAAGTGGAGTCTGACCTAAAGATTTGATATGTTCAATACTTTGGAATAAAGCATCCTTTCCTTGTATATAGCGCGATGGACTTGCGAAAACTTTCATTCTCAACCTCTTTCTTCTTTAAAAAATTTTATGTTAAAGATACAGCCTCAAAAGTTGGCGTTCTCTGTTAAATATGTTCTGAGTGTTGACTGGCTTTCCAATCATCTGCAAAGTCGTTAACAGCTTTTGCAATAGATGGCATCGCAAAGACTGATTCAAAAATATCTGGTCCCGCGGTGATTGATTGAGCACCCTGTGATAAGGCCTTCGTTACTTGTGAAGCGTTTTTAAAACTAGCCGCTAAAATTTTGCTAGAAGAACCTGTCCGCTCTATTGCTTGCGCTAATTCCTTAATAACTTGTGTCGCATCAATATCAAGGTTCTCCATTCGGTTAAAGTAAGGTGCTAGGTAGTCTGCTCCAGCTGATATAGCCAAAAGACCTTGCATACTGGTGTATATTGCTGTGGCTGTAATATTATAACCTTCTGCTTTTAACGTTTTAATTGCTGCTAATCCATCTGGCGTAACTGGGACTTTGATATAAATGTCATCATCCGTTTCTTGGCGTATTTTAGCAGCATCATCCAGTATCCCTTGATAATCTTTGGCCACTACTTGAACATGCAAACTTGCTTCACGTCCAATAATTTCTCGAACATCACGAATGCGTTGGAAAAAATGTATATCTCCTTCTTTCTTAGCAATGGTGGGATTTGAAGTTACACCTGCTAGTGGCAGTATATGATGCCATTTTTTTATAGCTTCTAAATTTAAAGTGTCAAGTAAAAATTCCATAATAATCTCCTAAAGAGCATGTTCTGTACGTGCAATAATATCATCTTGAGTTGCCTTAGATAGGACATTAAAGAATGCAGAATAACCTGCTACACGCACAATCAAATCGCGGTGTTTTTCAGGGTGCTTCTGAGCATCAATCAAAGTCTCACGTGAGACAACATTATACTGGATATGGTAACCATGAAGGCGATTGAAGAATGTTCTAAGTAAGGCAATTAATTTTTGTTTATCTTCTTCTTTTGCCAAGGTTTGAGGGTTGACTTTTTGGTTAAGGAGTACACCGCCGACAATCTCATCAGTTGGTAACTTCGAAACTGATTTCAAAACAGAGGTAGGTCCCTTTTTGTCCATATTATGAGATGGTGAACAACCTTCAGCTAATGGAGTTCCTGCATGCCTACCATCTGGAGTTGCTAAAGTACCTCGTCCTTGGCCTACATTTGCTGAAATAGAGGACGTTCCTGAATAGCGAATACCACCGATTGGTCCACGTCCATAGCGTGTGTTGGGATATTTAGCAATTTCTTCAACATAAACATCATAACACTCACGTACTAAACTATCCGCGTAATCATCATCATTTCCATATTTTGGTGCTTCATTGATCAACATTTGACGAATTTCTTCACCACGCGGACCTGCGTAATCACTCTGTAATGCTTGCCATACTTCTAATGTGGTTAGGCGTTTTTCTTCAAATACTAATTTTTTAAGCGCAGCAAGTGAGTCTGAAAGATTAGCGATTCCAACTTGTAGACCAGATATGTAGTCATATACTGCACCACCTTCTTTTAAGTGCTTACCTCGTCCAATACAATTATCAGTTAAAGCTGAACAAAGAATATCAGGTACTTCTCTTTCGAGACTAATATCAATAGCATTCTCAACAATAACGCTCATTCGAGTTAAGTAACGAAGTGTTTTGTCCCAAGCTTCTTTAAGTTCTTTATATGAGGTCATCTGGGTGAAATGCCCATAAGAAGGCGCAAATCTCTTCCCAGAAGCCGGGTCAATGCCATTATTCATTGTAATTAATAACACTTTAGGGAAGTTGATATAGCTCATGCCGGTACAACGATAACCCCATTTCCCAGGAACTGCTGTTTCAACACAACCAATCGCTGAATAATCATAGGCATCTTCTTCGGAAACTCCTTTTTTAATAAATGATGGAATAATAATTTCATCATTATTAAAAGCTGGCATACCAAAGCCTAATTTCATAACTTCAATAGCTTCATTCATGAATGACTTGTCTAGGTTAGCATGATAACGAACCGTTAGATTAGGCTGTGGTAAGTGTGTCTGAGCGACTGATTTTAGTACTAGAAATGATAAAGGATTAACAGCATCTTCCTTATGTCGGGTTTGTCCTCCAATCGTTACATTTTGGTAAAGAGGACTACCAGCAGACGAAAACGTATGAGCTTGGCTACGAACCTTATTAATAGTTATTGTTTTAATCCATAGGTTAGTTAGGCGCTCAACAATCGAATCCTCAGTCTCACGTCCAGCTTCTAAGTCAGCTTTAACATATGGATACATGTATTGATCAAAGCGTCCATAAGATAGAGAATGACCGTTTGATTCTATTTGAAGAATACACTGAATAAACCAAACCGATTGAACAGCTTCTGCAAACGTTTTAGCTGGGTAATATGGCACTCGTTCACAAATACTAGCGATATCTAACAATTCCTGACGTCTCTTAGCATTTGCTGTTTTAGCTTGTTTTTTTGCTAGGATAGCAAAACGCTCTGCATAAGTTTTAACAGCTTCTATTGTAATTAAAATAGAATCATAGAAATGATATTTGTCAATACTCTCAGGCTTTGTTAAATCTAAGTCAGCTTTAGCTTTTCTTGCTTTTTTTTCAAAGCCAATAAGCCCTTCTTCTAGTAACTTCTGATAGTTAACAGCTAAGTGAGCATCCCCAGAATTCATCTTACCTTCCATCCCAAAGAAGCCTGTTTCCATATAAACTTGAACTTCTTCTGGAAGCATAACGCCCGCACGAGCCCGTAAATTATTATTTTCCCAGAAAGGTGCAATATTTCTAATTTGTTCTTTGGTTTCTTCTGTAATGTAAAAGACGTCACCATCTCGTTTTTCAAAAAGGTCTAGTTCATTTACAACAAATTCTAGAGTGTATTCTGGAAAAATAGGAGCATCTTTATCAGATGAAGCTTGGTTACCGACAATCATTGTCTCATCGTCAATATAGATTGTCATTTTTTCCAAAATATTTTGCAACATGTAAGCTCTCTTTAAAACATTAGGTTTTTCCTGATGTTTTTGATAGGCTTCAGTTACCAAGATAGCACGTTCTGCATCTATGAATGGTTTCTTATCAAGAACCTTATCACGATAAGAATACATGCGCTCTGTCAAATAGCCAAAATGCTTTTGAGAATTTTGTTGAACATCATTTGTATATTTTTGAGTGAGTAATTGTTTGGTCATAGCAGCCTCCGCTTGTTTCTTTCGAAACTAAAAAGTTTTTCTTCGTAAATATAATAGCACCTAAATCCTAAAATAACAAGAAGAAAATAAAGAATAGAATGCTACATCTAAAGTTGCACAAATGTGCATTTTTAGAAAAAGGTTAAGGTGCATTACACACCTCAACCTCTTGTCTGCTAGCTATACCCTTTCCATTTCACATTCATTTTTGTAAGTAATATTATCTTGGATTTTAAAGAATGGGAAGTAAACAGCAGTTGAGATAGCTAAAATGACTATTTGGACGAGTGCACCTTGCCAACCACCTACCATGAATCCAGAAATAATTGCTGGAGTACTCCATGGTAAAGTAACACCTGAGAATGGTTGCATAAAACCAACCGCAATAGCTCCATAAACAATTAAAGCTGCCAAAACTGGTACTAAAATAAAAGGCAGAAACATCACAGGATTCATTACGATTGGAAAGCCAAAGACGATTGGCTCGTTAACATTGAAAATCGCGGGAAAAGCGGCCACTTTCCCAAGTGCCTTGTATTGTTTTGATTTTGCTGCAAAAAGCATCGCAATAACTAGTCCAAAAGTTATTCCTGAGCCCGATAAAATCAAGAAACTATCCAAAAACTGCTGTGTTACAATGTGAGCGCCATTATCTAATGTTAAGCGATTTGCTGCTAATAAAGACTTATTGGCATCTAAATTGGATAGTAACAAAGCAGTCACAATACCATTCACCACAGATTGGCCATGGACACCAAACCACCATAAGAATGAAATAAAGAAAGCAATCCCAATTGCTCCATAAAGTGAGCCTGTTAAGCCTTGCAACGGTACTTGAATGATATCATAAATCATCTCAATAAAGGTACCTCCAGTTGTTACCTTAGCAATCAAATAAACAATCATCGATAAAAGAAAGATAACAAAAGCTGGAATCATAGCTTCAAATTGTTTTGCTATTGCCTGTGGTACTTGCTCTGGCATTTTTATAACAATATGATGTTGGATAAACCATGTATAGATAGCACCAACTACTAACCCAATAATAATTGCTCCAATAATCCCCTGACCGCCAAACCAAACCTTAGAAATAGCATCCGCTATTGCTTCTCCTTTTACAGGAATATAAGATGATTTCATTAAAATAAAGAAAGACGAAAGTGATAAAACGCCAGCAGGTAACGGTTCTACACTACTATTTTTAGCATAAGCATAAGCAATTGCAAAACAGGAAATCAAGCCCATAATCGCAAAAGTTCCTGAATAAACTTGCATAAATGGTTCTGTCCATTCTGGTCCAAAAACATTAGCTATGGCTTGATTAAGACCTTTAAATGGAAGCTGCCCTAATATTAAAAAGAGACTCCCAACAACTGTTAGTGGTAGAATTGCTAGCATGCCATCTTTGAGTGCAATAATCCCTCGCATATTGACAAACTTCATAATCGGAGTAATTATTTTCTGACTATCAAACTTTGACATATCAAGCCTCTTTTCTTGTTTCCAATAAACTCAAAGCAAGTTTCAAAACTTTTACACCATCCAACATACCATAATCTGCCATTGGAATAACTGCTATCGGTACACCGTATTCATCACAGATTGATTTTGATTTATCTAGAGTATAGCTAACTTGTGGACCAAGTAATGCAACATCTAAATCTTTAGCATAATCTGCAATTTTTCCTTGTGAATAAGCTTCAATATGTGCCTCTATCCCTTCTTTATCCGCTGCGATTTTCATATTGTTTACTAACATACCTGTTGAAAAACCTGCTGCACAGAATAAACCAATTTTTATCATATTTGATCCCCTTTACTTATTTTTGAATATGTAATTCCTGGCGTAAATCAATAATTTCTTTAATCAAGTTAATCTCAGTAATACTTGTCATCAAATGATCCTGAGAATGAATAAAGAGTGCTGAGATATCTGTCCTTGTCCCTCCTGCTTCTTGTGCAAGGAATTGTGTTTGAAGATTATGAGCTTCTAGGAGTGCACTATCTGCTAGTTCTATTTCAATTTTACTTTCTGCAAAATTTCCTTCTTTTGCAAGTTTTAAGGCTTGATAGATATGTTGTTTAGCATCCCCAGCATTCAAAATGAGCCCCATAATAATTTGGTCTGCGACTATGATTTCCATAAGCACCTCCGCTTTAATGATTTTTTATAAGTTTAAACTTTCTTACAAAAGGTTCTAATTTTCTTTCGCAAAACAAATGTAACATGTCCCTTAATCGTCGTCAATAGACCTTGTGCCCTTTATGACAATAGCGCACCTTTGTGCTTATTCTATAACAATTCACTTGGTAATAGAAACATTATCAAAAGAGCTAGGATTTATTCCTAGCTCTTTTGATATATAGTATCCACAAAGGTGTCTTTATCTAATCTTAAAATATTTAAGGCTGTGGAAAAATCAGTAACTAAATGATTAATATACCCCTTTTTTAAAACGGCTAAGAGTGCCGCAGCCTTATAATTGCCATGAGCAACCGCTATTCTATTAGGAACTTTCTGTAGTTGTTCTAAGGTAATTCCTATTGTCCTTTTAGCTAAATGTTGATTCACAGGATCACCTGAATGATTAAAAAAACGACAAGTAATTTCACCTACAGCTGCTTCTTCATCCAAGCATTGAAAATCATCTTGATTTAAAAGATCAAGCCACTGTTGTTCATTGCTTTTAGGTTTACCACCAACGCCCACAATTGCCACATCAAGTTTTTCCCAATTATCCATTAGCCCCTCAAAATATTTTGAAGTTAATATTCCTTTCGCTAAATTAGCGTTTTCTTGAACTAGAGTTGCATTAATGAAAGTACAACTTCCTTGGAAACGCCTTGACATTTCGTAAACCAGAGTATTAACGTGATAGCGTGCATTAATATGACTTGGACCTCCAGCTAAAGGAACAAAAGAAACTTGAGAAACCGGATGAGGACGCATTGCTTCAACTACTTTACTAAGTGTCCTCCCCCAAGCAATCCCCACCTTGTCATTCTCTTTAATTTTTTTTCGAATCATAGCCGCAGCTACATGTGCTAAATCCTTCTCTATCTCTGAAGTATCGCTATCTTTTCGCGAAGAAACAATCTCAATATCTTTAAGGTGATATTTACTTTTAAAATAGGATTCTAACTGAAAAATTTCTGGATTAAAATCTGAAATTTCGATTCTAACAAGACCTTCTTCTCTCGCTTTGGCTAACATACGACTTATTGTTGTACGATAAATTCCTAATTCATTGGCAATCTCAGATTGGCTTTTCCCTTCCATATAGTAAAGGTAAGCTACTTTAGCTAACAATTTTTGACGCTCTAATTTCATACTCATAACCTTTCAGCATTTGCTTCAGTTTAACAAAAAGGTTACATCTGTGCAATTTGACATGACACTTTATCTATTATCGCCACAAATGTGCAAAATGTAAGAAAAATAGCCTCTTTTATGGCACTTGTAATAAAGATTGAATGGTAATCTCTGCTTCTTGGAACAAATTAGCAATTTCCGAATTTGGATGTTTATCTGTAATAACTTGTGATACAGTTGACAACGGAAGCTGTTCCACCAATGCAGTCTGATTAAACTTACTAGAATCTGTTAAAATAATGACTTCATCGGCAGCATTCGCCATCTCTTGTGCAACTTCAGAACGCATTAAATCTCTACCCATAAATCCTAGTTTTGGATCAAAACCATCAGTCCCAACAAAAGCTAACGAGACATGAAAAAGTGAAATCATCTTTTTCAAGAGAGGACCTACCGTAACCTGTGAACTTGATTGATACTCACCACCAAGTAAGACAATTTGGCATGAATCATATTCTCGTAAATAGTTAGCAATAAAGCAAGAGTTGGTCAAAATAGTGACATTTCGCTTTGTCTGACAGATATTTTCCGCTAAAAGAGCACAAGTAGAGCCTGATTCTATTAAGATAGTGTCATTGTCAGACACCATATTCGCAGCTAAGGCAGCAATTTCTTTTTTAGTTTTATGGTTAAAAGATAACCTAACATTAAGATCATCCCCACTGTTTAAAACTGCATAACCGTGCTCTCTATGCAAAAGCCCTTTGCCTTCTAGTTTATCTAAATCTTTACGTATCGTTACTTTAGAAACTTGTAACAACTCCGAGAGTGTATTAACGTCTATTTTTTGGTACTGAGATACTAAACTAATAATATTTTCTAATCTATTCATGAAACACCTCCTTTCTATTTTATCATTTTTTATTTATTAAACAAGTTCAATAAACTTTCATTCGTAATTGACTTTGTTACGTATAAAAGGTATACTTAAAATGAAATTGAGGAAAATAATATGACAAATGAAAAAGGTATTGTATTCAACATTCAACATTTTAGTATTCACGATGGTCCAGGTATTCGAACAACCGTTTTCTTAAAGGGTTGTCCTCTTAGATGTCCTTGGTGTGCTAATCCCGAGTCGCAAAAAATGGTTCCAGAAACAATGAGAGATGCCATTACTAATGAAAGCGTCATCGTGGGCGAAGAAAAATCGGTTGATGATATTATTGAAGAGGTTTTAAAAGATATTGATTTTTACGAAGAATCTGGTGGGGGCATAACGCTATCTGGCGGTGAAATATTTGCACAATTTGAATTTGCCAAGGCAATTTTAAAACGTGCTAAATCACTGGGAATCCACACGGCTATTGAAACAACTGCTTATACTAGACATGAACAATTCATAGATCTTATCCAATACGTTGATTTTATTTACACCGATTTAAAACATTACAATAGCCTCAAACACCAAGAAAAGACGATGGTTAAGAATGCTTCAATCATCAAAAACATTCATTATGCTTTTGCCAACGGTAAAACTATTGTGCTACGTATTCCTGTCATACCTAATTTTAACGATTCATTAGAAGATGCTGAAGAATTTGCTTGTTTATTTGATCGCCTAGATATCCGTCAAGTGCAACTCTTACCTTTCCACCAATTTGGACAAAACAAATATCAATTACTTAATCGTCAATATGAAATGGAAGAGATCGCTGCACTACACCCAGAGGATCTACTCGATTATCAAGCTATTTTTAGCAAGTATAATATTCACTGCTACTTTTAAATATTTAAAACCTAGACTTGTCATTAATCAAATCTAGGTTTTTTGTTTATTTATTATTCAAGTAGGCTAGACCTTCCTCAACCCAACTAGGTAAATTTTCCTCAAGTGGTTTGAAACCTATCTTAAGACGATTGTTAGAAAATCGATGACGATGCTGAATATGATGTCTTTCTTCTTCAAGGGTCCGAAGCGATAAACTTGCTTTTTGTGTAAATTCATCTACATCTATAACCTGAACATAGACTTCATCACCTACACTAAGAACATCATAAATATTATCAATGTAACCTGTTTTAATTTCAGAAATATGGATAAGTCCAGTCCTACCATCCTCAAGAGAAACAAAGGCTCCATAAGGCCTAATGCCAGTGACTGTTCCCTTTAACTTATCGCCAATCTTCATTTTATTCTTTAACCTCAATCGTTAAAATAACAACATCTTCCAATGGTTTGTCTTGAGAACCAGTCTCTACTGCCGCAATCTCATCAAGTACCTCAAAAGAACTTTGGTTTACTAATTGTCCAAATACACTGTGGCGACGATCTAGATGCGGTGTACCACCTTGTCCAGCATACAACTCAGCAATTGGTGTTGGCCAACCACCTCGCTCTAATTCCTTTTTCGCATAAGGAATTTTTGTATTTTGGACGATGAAAAATTGGCTGCCATTCGTATTTGGTCCAGCATTAGCCATTGAAAGAGCTCCGCGAACATTATATAATTCCTCGGAAAATTCGTCTTCAAAACTTTCCCCATAGATAGATTCACCACCCATACCTGTACCAGTTGGATCACCACCCTGAATCATAAAATCTGGAATAATACGATGGAAGATAATACCATCATAATAACCTTGTTTAGCTAAACCAATAAAGTTTGCTACCGTTTTAGGAGCATGATCCGGGAAGAGTTTTACAGTCATATCCCCGTGATTTGTTTTAATGACAGCCACAGGACCTTCTGTATTTTCAATATCTACTTGTGGAAATGTTAATTCTTTTTCTATCAAACCTAGTTCCTCCAGGGCATACAAGATGCCATCTTCTTCTACTTTTTTTGTGATAAAATCTGCTTTTTTTTGAGCTTCTGGGTGTGACACTCCCATCGCCACAGCTAGTCCAGCATAATCAAAGAGTTCTAAATCATTGAGCTCATCTCCGAAAACCAAGATATTCTCTGGCTTTAAGCCCAAATGTTCAACAACTTTAGAAACACCTAAAGCCTTCGATGTTCCTTTTAACACAACATCTGAAGAATGATCATGCCAACGTATCAAGCGAAGATGTTCATCTAACGGTTCAGGTAGATGAAGGCTATCTCCTTTATCTTCAAACGTCCACATCTGATAAATATCATGTTCTTTATTGAAATCTGGATTAACTTCGAGATCAGAATACACAATATCAATCGCATCATTTACCAAATCATCACGATCTGATAAAACTGCCTCATGACGACCAGCTAAACCGTACTTAATACCAACAGTGTCTGCCCATTTCTTATATTGCTCTACATATTCAGCAGGAATAGGACGATGGAAGATGATATTCTTATCCTTGTCCTTAACATAAGCTCCATTTAATTTTACACAATAATCGGCATTTAAATCTTGAACTTCTTTTGGAACGCCATATCGTGCCCTTCCTGAAGCAATACCTACAACAATTCCTTTATCTTTCAAAGCTTTAAAAACTTTTAAGATTGATGGTGGCATATAACCTGTATCTTTAACACGAAGCGTGTCATCAATATCAAAAAACACTGCCTTTATTTTTTTTGCTTTATATTTAGTTTTTGCGTCCATGACTAACCACTTTCATTAACATAGTGCCTCTATTATATCACTTATTCATCATCTTGTGGTACCAAATGGTGTTGGAAAGCATAGACAACCGCTTGAGTTCGATCTGCTACATTTAGTTTTCCCAAAATATTAGAAACATGAGTTTTAACAGTCTTTAACGAGATAAATAATTCATCAGCAATCCTTTGATTGTCATAACCTTTGGCTAATAAATTAAGGATATCACGTTCCCTTGCTGTTAAGCCCTCATGTAAAGCTGGACATTTATCATGAGCCTTAATTTTCTTATCTACTTCATTTTCAATAGCTTGTTCTCCCCTTGCAACTTTACGAATGGCATTAAGAATCTCTGCTGCACTTGAGGTCTTTAACATATAGCCTTTGGCACCTGCTTCAATAACAGGGTAAATTTTTTCATTGTCCAAGTAAGATGTTAAGACTAAAATAGCAGCTTCTGGCCAATCCTTCAATAATGCTAAGGTTGCTTCTACACCGTCCATTTCAGGCATTACTAAGTCCATAACAACAACGTCTGGACGTAACTCCAGTGCTTTTTTTATGCCTTCTAAACCATTTGAGGCCTCACCTATTACTTCAACATCAGCTTGTAAGTTTAAAAAACTTTTTAAACCGAGACGAACCATCTCATGGTCATCAACAAGTACAATTTTTATTTTATCCATTTTTATCCTCACTCTGATTTACTAAAGGTAATCTTATATCCATAGCAACTCCTTTACCAGGCTGACTGAGAAGCTGTAAATTTCCTGCTAAATCTTCTACTCGATCTTCAATATTTTTTAACCCATAACTTAAATCATAGACAGAATCCATATCAAATCCAATACCATTATCAATCATTTTTAACTGCAATTCATTCTCTGTTTGATTAAGGTAAACTTCGAGACGACTGGCTTGTGAATGCTTTAAAGTATTACTGATAAATTCTTGACCAATTCTAAAAATATTGTCTTCAATCTTTTTGGGTAAGGTTAGAATTGATTCATGATAAACAACTTCAATGTCGCTCTTATCGGTCAATTCTTTCAATATCATTCTGAATCCTTCAGATAGGGTCTTATTTTCTAATTCAACTGGCCTCAAATGAAGTAGCAGAATTCTCAAATCATTTTGTGCATGCTGAAGCATTTCCTCTACTGCTAATAATTGCGAGCCAACCTGATCAACGTCTAGCTGAGAAACATTCTGTGCAATCCCTGACAAAACCATGGAAGCTGCGAACAAATCCTGACTAACTGTGTCGTGTAAATCACGTGCAATACGCTTACGTTCTTGTTTCACAATTTCTTGGCTTTTTAAAATACGACTATTTTCCTTAGATTGTAGACTTGCTGTCATTAAATTCATTTTTTTAGAGAGCCGTTGAATATTGGTCGATATTTCAGTACCATCATCGGTAACATTTATTGATTGGTTATTTAAAATGCGACGTAAATTATGGTTAATTTGACGTTTACTATTATCATCTAATAAAAACCAAGTTAGCAATAAAAGGATAGTTACCGCTAAAGATAGAAAGAAAATAGAGAAAATCAATTGTTCAATCAGCCACAAACGAGACGTTTGATAGAGGTGCACCAAATTAACACCCAGACTATCAATAATGACAAAACAAATGGCAAATATAATGACACTTCCATAGAAGAAAGCTAAAAAGTAGTGGTGCTTTTTCATTTACGACTAACCTCAACTTTCCCAGCGATAGTGTTTACAACTAATTTGACACGTTTCAAAAGGTAATATTCTTCCTCTTGTGACAATTTTATAGATTCATTTCTTAGATCATACTCCTCAAAATCAAAGTACTGTACACTACCGTAAACAGAACTAATATCAGCCTTTACGGCAACGTCTAAAGGAACCAATACTTTAGTATCACCAAAAACTTTTTGAATTATAATAACATTATCCTGCCCAGATACAATAACATTTGTTAAATCAATTGTATCAGTCCCAGAGATTCTTATAATATTAATATCTTCAAAAGCATAAAAGTCACTTTCGTGCTGATCAGTACCTAACCATTGGTTTCGTGTTGTCTTAACATCTAATTGATGGTTCTTAAATTGAATCAAAGCATAACGATTTTTTTTCTTAACTTGCGAGAAATGATTGATTAGAACATACAAAACTGCAAAAACAACGGCTGCAATAATGTAAGGGTTAAGCATAAAGATTAAAAATAGTAATAACAAACTTGTCGTTAACAGAAAATTATGACGACTATCGTTGTTATAAAATCTTAAGGCTAAAAGAATCAAAGCGAGAATAAAAATAAAACTTG
>OKGA01000266.1_pt1 | contig 17096 bp, 15 predicted proteins | sample 1611451 | NCBI WGS metagenome assembly OKGA01 (sample SAMN04436745, study PRJEB24849) | human gut metagenome | biome: human gut; feature: NICU; material: stool | host: Homo sapiens | place: USA: Saint Louis, MO | collected 2010-12-22
CTGAAGGAATATAACAACGAGCGGCCTCATGAATCCCTGAACAACCTGACGCCGGCAGAGTACCGGCTGATGGCTGAAACACCGGATATCTCAAAAAGTGCATGGAACTAAAGCCAGGATGCTTACAAAAAACATTAATATAACCATCAATTCAGAGTATAAATTCTGACTTGGAAAATTAAATATGGCTAGTGACATAATTTTTACATGAATAAAATTAAGTTATACTTTACAAATAATAAATAGTATAATAGCTGCATATAGTTTTCATGAAAAATTAGTTATGTGAATGGAGTTCCTATGTTAGATAAAGAAAACAGAGAAAGTATTCTTGAGAAATCAAAACATTGGTTTATTGAAAAAATAGCAAAAAGCCACATTAGAAACACTATAAAGTTAACAAACCCAAAAGAATTTAATATAAACCCATTCTTGAATATTTATTTATCAAACTTTCTAACTGGAAATTCATCTCCAGAAAGCATAGCTAAAGCACTTATTTATCCTCGTGTATTAGGAACATCAATTACAACATCATTTGGGCAGCATATTCAAAGTTTCATCAGTGAAGTTCTAGATGGTTTTGGTAGTACAACTAGCGGCATTGATATTGAGTTTATAGACCAAGTAGATGGGATGAAAAAATACTGTCAGATAAAGTCAGGCCCTAACACAATAAATAAGGATGATGTTGAGACAATTGCAGGGCATTTTAGAGGTGTAATAAACCTTGGAAGAACTAATAATCTGAAGCTAGGATTTGAAAATATGATTGTTGGTGTGATATACGGTGAAGAATTAGAGCTTAGTACTCATTATAAAAGAATAACCAATCAATATCACTTCCCCGTAATTGTAGGTAAGGATTTCTGGCACCGATTAACTGGTGATGAGAATTTTTACAAAGACTTGGCAGAAGCAATCGATGATGCAGTAAAAGATTCAGACTATAGCACAGAACTTGACTCTGTAATAAAGTCCCTAGCTAGATCTGAAAAAATAATGAATATAAAATAAAAACACAACTGTCTCTGAATTAATAAGAGACAGTTTTATAATCTAACCACACTAACAATCCGAAACATATGAACTGTATGTACAGAATCTTTACGCTGCTTATATAAATAAGCCAAGTCCATTAAACCTCGTGAAAAACAACCATGGATTTTATATCAAAAAATTAAAATCACAATTATCCAAGCCATTTTGCTTTGTCATCAACAGAGAGCTATCTGTCAAAAAAAGGCTGTCATTTTTAATTTCATCGATAGTAACGTCAAAGTATAAGTGCACACCTTTTCAGAAAAAGCATAATAAATTTATTATCGACTGTCCACCTAACACCTAAGCCGTGGGCTGCTATAATTATATATCAACAAAGCCATAGCTCCTGAGCGACCCATTCGCGGCATCCCTACCAGCCAGATTAAAGCGAGTCTGGCTTCAATACTATATCCTCACCTTTTTCCATCCAAAAAAAATCCAGCTCCGTATGATCCCAGAAACTTCTTAACCAGAACTGTATTACTTTTCCGATGATAAAAACAAACCCTCCTATGCCAAAAAAGCATATCTTTTTATCAAAAAAGTAATAGTTTTCAGATGGATGAGTGGATGTATATATAATCAACGCCACTATATTTTCAGATGACTATCTTTGAAATAAATCCATCACTTACTATTTGATCATTATCAAAAACAAAAATTTTTCAATCTACAATTTTGCGTTGCACTAGATATAAATTGCCTTCCAAAGATAGCCAGAGAGAAAAAAGCCCAGGCAATAAAAGGATGCTGAGCTTCAGGCTACTGGCTCGCATAATCTCTTTCATAGAGTGACCTACGAAAATACAGCTCCCCATTCGGGCTCATCGCCGTGTACTGATTCTGCAACCCAAACGGCAGGTAGCTGTCGCAGTGGACTAAGACGTTCTGATAGAAAATGGTGCTGCCAAACACCGAACACGCCAGATTGACTTCGCCCGGTGTTAACGCCCGCGTGATCCCTTCCTGTTGTGGCTCCATCCTGGAACTCCTTGACCCGAAAGAGCTCAATGAAACGCCATTTTAGCCTTTAAGGTCAATCAGATAGGACTGAGGAAAGTATCAGGAAGATCCGGTTTTTATGGGAATGGGGAATGCGTCAACCTAAAGTGAAAATGGACGGGGTAGTTACAGAGAGCAGATTACAGACACAAAAAAACCACCTCTCGGTGGCTTCTTGTTCGCGCGGTACTTAATGGTGCCGAAGGCCGGACTCGAACCGGCACGTATCTCTACGGTTGATTTTGAATCAACTGCGTCTACCGATTTCGCCACTTCGGCACTGAAGTAGTATGCGGAAAACGGGTGCATTATACCTTCCCGCGATCGTCACGCAACACTTATCCGTTGTTCAATGAGTTAAGTGTCGAAAAAAGCGCCGCAGCGCACGTTTGCCGGCCCTTCCTCGCCGCTTTCCCGCCCCGCCCGCTTCACAAACCTTGTGGCGCGTCACATTAATTATCACAACATGGTGTTGCGCGACAAAACGCCGAGAAAAGCCAATAACAAACAATTAATCATAAAGTTAAATAACAAAACCGCCCCAACCCCCACGCCGGCATTTGTGATAACTGTCGCTTACTTGTTAATCGCGATGGTTGAAGATGTTCCTTCATAACAAAAAATAACAGCTTCGCGGCGCCCCTGCCGCCGCCGGGGCCACAGGAGCGAACATGATCCCGTCTGAACGCCGCGATTACATCTATCGCTATGTGCATGAATACCAGCTGGCGAGCATCAGCGCGCTGTCGGAGCTGATGAGCGTCTCCCACATGACGGTGCGGCGCGATATCCGCGTGCTGGAAGAGCAAGGCAAAGTGATCAGCGTCAGTGGCGGCGTGCGCCTGAGCGAGGCGCTGCGCCAGGAGCTGGCCTATTGCGAGAAGGCGCAGCTGCACCATCGCCACAAGCGCGAGATCGGCAAATACGCCGCCGGCTTGGTGGAAGACGGCCAGGTGGTCTATCTGGACGCCGGCACCACCACCTTCGAGATCGCCCGCAGCCTGGCGGAGCGTTTCAATCTAACGGTCGTCACCAACGATTTCTCCATCATCCAGCACCTGATGAATCGCCCGCAGCTCAGCCTGTTCCACACCGGCGGCCAGGTGGATCAGCGCAACTACTCCTGCGTCGGCAACAGCGCCGCCATGCTGTTGCGCAGCCTGAATATCGACGTGGCCTTCATCAGCACCAGCTCGTGGGATCTGGAACACGGCCTCTCCACCCCGCACGAGGAGAAGGTGCTGGTCAAGCAGGCGCTGCTGGAGGTCGCCCGCCGCCGGGTGCTGGTCTCCGACAGCAGCAAGTACGGCAAATACGGCATGTTCCGCGTCTGCCCGCTGGAGGCGCTGAGCGACATCATCTGCGACGCCGCGCTACCGCCGGAGGCGCAGCAGCTGCTGCGCGAGCGCGGTCTGCAACTGCACAACGTCCAACTCTGATAACAACAACGCTAGGGAAAGGAGCAACATATGAACATCGTCATCACCGGCGGCGCCGGTTTTCTCGGCCAGCGGCTGGCGAAAGCGCTGCTGCACGGCAATTGCCCGCTGGCCTTCGACACGCTGATCCTGGCGGACATCACGCCGCCGCCCGCCCCGCTGCCGGATGCGCGCCTGCAGTGTCTGGCGCTCGATCTGTCGCAGCCCGGCGCGGCGGAGCGGCTGATCGACGCCGACTGCGGCGTGCTGTTCCACCTGGCGGCCATCGTCAGCAGCCATGCGGAGAGCGATTTCGATCTCGGCATGCAGGTCAATTTCGATGCCACCCGCCAACTGCTGGAAGCGGCGCGCCGCCGGGCGCCGGGCATGAAATTTATCTTCACCAGTTCGCTGGCGGTGTTCGGCGGTGAGCTGCCGCCGGTGATCGACGATCGCTGCGCGGTCACCCCGCAATCCTCCTACGGCGCGCAGAAGGCGATGTGCGAGCTGCTGATCAACGACTATGCGCGCAAAGGCTTCGTCGATGGCCGCGTGCTGCGCCTGCCCACCATCAGCGTGCGGCCGGGCAAGCCGAACAAGGCGGCCTCGTCGTTCGCCAGCGGCATCATCCGCGAACCGCTGCACGGCGAGCAGGCGGTGTGCCCGGTAGACACCGAGCTGGCGCTGTGGCTCTCCAGCCCGGCCGCGGTGGTGAGCAACTTCATCCACGCCGCCACGCTGCCTGCTTCGGCGTTCGGCGCGCTGCGCACGCTCAACCTGCCCGGCATCAGCGTGCGCGTGCGGGAGATGCTCGAAGCGCTGCGCGCGGTGGCCGGTGACGCCGTCGCCGCACGGGTGCGATTCGAGCCGGACGCCGCCATCAACCGCATCGTCGCCGGTTGGCCGGGCGAGTTCGACACCCGGCGGGCGCAGCAGTTGGGCTTCACCGCCGATGAAAGCTTCGAGCAGGCGATCCGCGCCTTTATCCGCGACGACATGCCGCAAGGCGGGGGCTGATCATGGCGATGTATACCCCAATCATCGGGCTGGCGGTGGCGGTGTTTGCGCTGATTTTCCTGGTGCTGCGCACCCGCGTGCATGCGCTGATCGCCATGCTGATCGCCGCCTCCATCGCTGGCATTACCGGCGGCATGGGTGCCACGCAAACCGTCGACGCCATCACCAAGGGCTTCGGCTCCACGCTCGGCAGCATCGGCATCGTCATCGGGCTGGGGGTGATGATGGGCCGGGTGCTGGAGGTCTCCGGCGCCGCCGAGCAGATCGCCTACAGCTTTATCAAATGGCTGGGCAAAAGGCGCGAGGAGTGGGCGCTGGCCATCACCGGCTATATCGTCAGCATCCCGATCTTCGTCGATTCGGCGTTCGTCATCCTTTATCCGCTGGTCAAGGCGCTGGCGAAAAAGGGCAAGCGCAACCTGCTGACGCTCGGTGTCGCGCTGGCCGGCGGGCTGATCCTCACCCACCACGCGGTGCCGCCGACGCCGGGGCCGCTGGGCGTGGCGGGCATCTTCGGCGTGGATATCGGCGCCATGATGCTGGCCGGGCTGGTGCTGGCCATCCCCTGCGTGATCGGCATCGTGCTGTATGCGCGCTGGCTGGGCGCGCGCTACCCGGACTTTATGCCGCAGGAAGAGGAAGCGCCGCAGGATCTGCGCGCCGCGCATCAGCAGTATCTGGCGGAGAAAGAGGGCAAGGCACTGCCGAGCCTGATGTTGTCGCTGCTGCCGATCCTGACGCCGATCGGGCTGATCTTCGTCAACGCGGTCAACAATATGCTGGCCAAGCGCGAGGGCATGGGCTGGCTGGCGGAGAGCCTATGGGGCCAAAGCTTCGCGTTTCTCGGCTCGCCGATGATCGCGCTGGCGATCAGCGTGCTGTTGGCGGTGTACACCCTGATGCCACACGCCAACAAGCACGACACGCTGGAACGGCTGGAAGAAGGCCTGCAGACCGCCGGCATCATCCTGCTGGTTACCGGCGCAGGCGGCGCGTTGGGGGCGGTGCTGCGCGAGAGCGGCGCCGGCACGCAGCTGGCGGAGCAGGTCGCCGGGCTGCCGATCTCGCCGGTGCTGATCCCGTTCGTCATCGCCACGCTGGTGCGGGTGATACAGGGCTCCGGCACGGTGGCGATGATCACCGCCGCCTCAATATCGGCGCCGATCGTCAGCCTGCTGCCCGGCGTCAATATGCTGGCGGCGGCGCAGGCGGCCACCCTGGGCGCGCTGTTCTTCAGCTACTTCAACGACAGCATGTTCTGGGTGGTCAACCGCATGATGGGCATCAAGGACGTGCGCCAACAGATGATGGTGTGGTCGGTACCCACCACTATCGCCTGGGCCATCAGCCTGTGCGGCGTGGTGTTGCTGGACTGGCTGCTGTAACGCTTCCCCCAACGTCAACCCCCAGGGCGCGATCTGTTAGATCGCGCCCTTTTTTTCTTCTCCCTTTCACGCCCCTCACCACAAAACCGCAGATCCGATCACAATTTCACCAAACGCTAATTTTAAAGCCATATGAAAGAGAATAAGGTGAATAAATAAAATTAAATGAAAATAAAAGAAGGATAAGCGCAATGAATGAAACAACCAGACGCATGGCCAGGTTAATCGATCTGAGCGCGGTGCAGGCCACCAATACCGAGGAAGACGTGCGCCACTGCGCCGCGCTGGCCAGCCGCTATCGCATCATCTCGGTACACGTGCTGCCGTGCTGGACGCGTTTCCTCAGCACCCTGCTGCCGGAGCGCGGCCAGGCGGACATGATGATTGGCGGGCCGGTCGGCTTTCCCGGCGGTGGGCAGACCACCGATCTCAAGGTACAGGAAGTGCGCCAGCTGATCGCTGAGGGCGCGCGCGAGGTCGATATGGTGGTGAACATCGGCAAGGTGCTGTCGGGGGATTACGACTACGTGCGCGAAGATCTGCGCCGGGTAGTCGAGGCCGCCGCACCGGTGCCGGCCAAAGTCATTCTGGAGACGCACTATCTGAACGAGCAGCAGATCCGCCGGGTGTGCGACATCGCCGTCGAGGTCGGCATGGCCTGGGTGAAAACCTCCACCGGCTGGGCACCGACCGGCGCCACGGTAGAGAAAGTGGCGATCATCGCCGATCAGTTGCGTGGCCGCATCCAGATCAAAGGGGCCGGCGGTATTCGCGATCTGGACACGGTGCGCGCGTTGTTTCGGCTGGGCGTACGCCGCTTTGGCATGAGCGCGGCGGCCACCCAGCGCGTGCTGGAGCAGCTCGAACAGGATCCAGGCCTGTTCCCGGAACTGAACGATAACTAATCTTGCGCGATCCCAGCGCACGCTTCTGCGGGTGGCCCGCGCCATCCGCCACGGGAGTGATAACAATGAAAGATTTACTTCTTACCCTTGATATTGGCACCGGCAGCACCCGCGCCGGGCTGGTCACCAACACCGGGGAAATCCTTGGCTTCGCGCAGCGCGAGTACGAGCAGATCACGCCGCAAGCCGGTTGGTCGGAACAACCGCCTTCACTGTGGTGGCAGTGCGTCTGCCAGTGTACGCAGGAGCTGCACGCGCGCTACGCCGAATACTGGCCGCGTATCGCCGCCGTCGGTGCCTGCGGGCAGATGCACGGCACGGTCTTGCTCGATGCCGATGGCGAGCTGGTCGTCGATCGCGCCATGCTGTGGAACGACAAACGAGCGCAGCCGCAGGTGGCGCGCTTTAGCAACCAACAGCCGCCGCAGCTCTGGTTGAAACTGTTGAACAATCCCCCTACCGCCGCCTGGCCGGCGTTCAAGCTGGCCTGGCTGCGCGAGCATCATCCATCGCAGTGGGAGCGCATCGCCACGGTGTTGATGCCGAAGGATTACGTCAATTTCCGGCTCTGCGGCGTACGCGCCACCGACTACAGCGAAGCCTCCTGCTATTACCTGATGGACAGCGCCACGCTGCAGTGGTCGCCAGAGGCGCTGCGGCAGTTCGGGCTGCGCGCCGATCAGCTACCCGCCATCCATCTTTCCAGCGAGGTGATTGGCCACATTACGCCCGCAGCGGCAAGCGTTACCGGTCTGCCACCGGGGGTGCCGGTGGTAGCGGGCACGGCGGATATGGCCGCTACCCTGCTCGGTTCCGGCGTCTATCAGGCCGGCATCGCTTCCGACAGCACCGGCACCTCCACGCTGCTCACCGTGGTCTCGGAACACCCGCTGCTCTCTGCCAACGTCAACAACCTGCACCTGGCCAACTCGGCCTGGGGCGGTTTTACCCTGCTCGATGCCGGTGGCGACGCCATGCGCTGGGCGCGTTCGGCGCTAAGCGCCGGCCAACTCAGCCACCAGCAGATGCTCGATATGGCGGCCGAGGTGCCGCCGGGCGCCGAAGGGCTACTGTTTCTGCCCTATCTGACCGGCGAGCGGCTGGCGAAACACACCAACTCACGCGCGCAGTTCTTCGGCCTGCAGCGCAAGCATAGACAGGCGCACCTCTACCGCGCGGTACTGGAAGGCGTAGCGCTGGCCTCCCAGCGTAATCTGCAGCAGCTCAGGCGCCACGCGCAGGAACCGGAGGCAATGATCGCTTCGGGTGGTGGCGCACGTAGCCCGCTGTGGCTGCAGATCAAGGCCTCCGTCTACAACCTGCCGCTACTGCAAACGCGCAATCAGGAGAACGGCACTACCGGCTGCGCGATCGTCGCCGGGGTCGGTGTTGGGCTGTTCAGCAGTTTCGCCCAAGGGGTGAGCCGCACCGTCAGCATCGAGCGCGAATTTACCCCCGATCTGCGCCAACACGAACACTATCTGCGCTGCTTCGAGCTGTTCGAACAGCTCTACCGCCAGGCGCAACCCCTCTACGAACAGCTTGACGTTATTAGCTCGTTCTCTTTTTCTCCGGATGAAGGAACACCGTAATGAGCGACTCTCTGATTAACAAAGGCGACGTGGCGCAACACGCCGCGGCCGAAAACATCGACCGCAGCGCCTATCTGCCCGCCACGCCCTGGCTGCAGCTGATGCTGGTCTGCTGCCTGTTCGCCCTGTGGGGCATGGCCGGCAACCTGAACGACATCCTGATCGCCCAGTTCAAGAAGGGGTTCGATCTGTCGGATACCCAAACCGCGCTGGTGCAATCGATCTTCTTCCTCGGCTACTTCGTGATGGCTCTGCCCGCCGCGGCGGTGATCAAACGCTACTCGTACAAGGTGGCGATCGTGATCGGCCTGTGCCTGTACGCTCTCGGCTGTTTCCTGTTTATCCCGGCAGCGCAGATCATGACCTACGGCGCCTTCCTGGCCTGCCTGGGAGTGATCGCCACCGGGCTGTCGTTCCTGGAAACCTCCGCCAATACCTACTCCAGCCTGCTGGGGCCGCTGGAAACCTCCACCCAGCGCATCAACTTTTCGCAGATCTTCAACTCGCTGGGGATCATTTTTGGCGTATTGATCGGCCAGCAGCTGGTGTTCGGCAAAAACGATCCCAGCCACGCCGAGCTGCTGCAGATGCCACCGGCGGCGGCCGAAGCGGCACGCACCCAGATGGTGTCGCAGGTAGTCACACCTTATCTGATCATCGGCAGCGTGCTGATCGTGCTGGCGCTGATCTTCGTGGCGGTGAAATTCCCCGCCTGCAAAACCCAACGCTCGCATCAGGGAGCGGGCAAGCCGCTGATGCAATCGCTGAAGATCCTGCTGGCGCTGCCGCGCTTCCGATTGGGGGTGCTGTCGCAGTTCCTGTATGTCGGCGCGCAGGTAGGGCTTTGGAGCTTCACCATTCGTTTTGTGCAGATGATTGAACAGGGGGCAAGCGAGCATTCGGCCACCTACTGGCTGTTGGCCACGCTGGTCTGCTACTCGGCCGGCAAGGTGGTCACCACCGCGCTGATGAAAAAGTTCAGCCCGGCGCGGTTGCTCGGCGTGTTCTGTTCGGTATGCGTGCTGCTGTTGCTGCTGGCCATCAACATTCAAAGCCTGCTGGCGGTGGTGGCGATCATGGGCGTCAACTTCTGTATGGCGTTGTGCTGGCCAACCAACTTTGGCCTGACGATCAAAGGGCTGGGCGAAGAAACTCAGGTGGCCGGCTCGATCGTGGTGATGTCGATCATCGGTGGCGCGGTAGTGCCATTAATCATGGGCATCATCTCCGATCTCAACGGCGGCGATATGCAGATCGCCTTCGCAGTGCCGCTGGTCTGCTTCGCCTACGTCGCCTTCTATGGCTTCTACTGCGCGCGCAAGGGGATTTGATATGGCACACCGGATTAATGGGTTGATGCACGTCGGCCTGCGCTGCGCCGATATCGAACGAGCCGCCGGCTTCTATCGTTCACTCGGTTTCGAACCCCGGCAAACGCTGGCGCTCGGCGGCCCCGTCACCGTACAGTTTTTGCAGTTAGGTGAGCTAACGCTGGAGTTATACCAGCTGCCCGCCGAAGGGCTGATTCTCCCCGTCAACGCCTATGGTATCGACCACATCGCTTTGCGGGTCACCGATCTGGCGGCCACGCAGCGTTGGCTGGCGGATCTGGGGTATCCGGTGATTGAAGGACCGACGCTACAACCCAGCGGCGCCAACGGCGTGCGCTATCTGATGATCGCCGGGCCGGACGGCGAACGAGTGGAGTTCAGCCAGCCGCTGTAATGTTTCTTACCACATAGCATGAGGCCTGATAGCTGTTATAAACCATCAGGCCTCATTCGCTTTTTTGTCAGCTCACGCGTCTTTATAGCCATGGCTCGCCGCTTGTCGGGTTATGCTTGTTACTCCCCCGATCTATGTAAACGATGCCAAATAATCCCGAACCGGGATAACAACGCTGAAAATAATTTCAGCCCAATAATTCAGCCCAATAATTCAGCCAATAAAAAATATGTTTGCACAACATTCCGACAACACTATTTTTTCATCTACGACAGTCATAACTGGAATAAGTCAATGGGAACGGGGTTTTCAGGGGAGAGATGTTATTTCTTGAGATGGGATTTTATCTAGAACCAACAGAAAATAGCGTGCATACGTAACAAAACAGCAACCCAAAGCTAAAAACCAGCAGAGAACACTTGCCTCTGCTGAGTTGATAGCTTTAAGATGGTGTAAGAAAATTTTCCCTGGTGTTGGCCGATCTTGGCAGCCTGACCCTACGAGGTCAGGTTTTTTTTATGTTTTTTCATCAAAAATTGACTAGAAAAGTGTATCGCCTTAGGGAGTTAGAAGCTAGTTAGACTAAAGTATAGTACCCTACTAGACCTTCATCAGTTCAGTTGGGTTATTATTTCACATAGCGGAAATCGGGTGCTAGCACTATTTTTCACTCTGTATCCCAGCCGCCACGGCGTTCTATCAAAACCACCACACATTGCTCATTTCACATAGCAGCCCAACATACCCGCAGAACCATCACGAAATAGCACCGTTCCTGTCATTACAATAATGTGATCTCTATCAGATATTTTTTAAGATCGGACTTGGTCACGCAGGAATAAAGGTCCGAGGCATACTGTAGAAATCACACTGGCCGCCATTTTCACGCTTATTTCTCTGCGGGACGAGGAAGTCATGCCTTATCGGCAAATCTTCAGTAGGAAAATATCACCCATTCACTATTAAAATAATTAAGACTCCATTCATTATAAAATCACCAGTTAATATTTCGCCATGGCAGACAAGGCCGGGCAGCCCATGATAGCAATTCTGAAATCCTCTCCTGTCTTTAATCGGCCAAGCCGTTCAATTTCGCCGGCCTGCTGTGTTCACCGTTCCATTGCCCTGAAACTGCCTCGCCGCACGGCATAATAAGGTTAGCGCCGATCGCTTAAAAAGCCTTATCATTCTCACGCACCGGCATGCTCGTAGTGAAACTTCTCTGATGTTACTGGATAAAGTTATTTATCTTAATTTATTCAAAGGTAACATTATGTTTAATATTTACAGCACCAACTACGCATCAATGAGCACCGAAAAATCAGCAGATCTTTATGTTTTAAGGAAAAATGTCTTTAAAGACAGGCTGCAATGGGCCGTAAACTGTTCAGACGGCAAGGAGCTGGATGAGTTTGATAATGATAAGACAAACTATATATTTGGCGTAAAGGACAACATGATAGTTTGTGGTACCAGGATGATTGATATGAAACACAAGAATATGCTGAACAGCGCATTTTCCTCTTTCTTTCATGATGTCGTCATTCCAGAAGGGAATTTCATCGAATCCACACGCTTTTTCGTCGATAAAGAAAGAACCCAATCACTGCTGGGTCGCCGGTTCCCTGTAACTCTGGCGCTGTTCTTGTCGCTGATCAACTATGCGCGGCAACACGGCTATGACGGCATACTGGCCGTCTCCAGCCATCCTATGTTGCATATCATCAAAAGCTCCGGCTGGAACGTCACGCTGCTGAAGACAGGCATATCGGAAAAGAACGAGCCCGTTCATTTGCTGTTGGGCCACGTTGATCGTCAGAGCCAGGAGGCATTAAAAAACAGAATATTCAAAAAGTTGAATACGCAAGACGAGCACATGCTAAACGCCTGGCCGTTGAGCGACGAACCTGCGTTCTAATCACCCCACCGGTTTAATCAGCTGAAGTTCCATCCCTAAACGGATAGCATGCCGGGCATTCGCCACCCCCAGCTTTTTGACAATGTTCCCCATATGAAACTTGATGGTGCAGGTTTTGATCCCCAGGATCATGCCCATTTCCTGGTAGGTTTTCCCTACGCTGGCCCAATAGAGGATCTCGTTTTCTCTCTCGGTAAAACGGGCGTTTTTTTCCTGGCGCGCGGTGTTTTTTTCGGACAGTGAAGTCAGCGTCAAATACATCTCATGGGTCGATGCCAGCAGCAACGAAATATCGCCTTTATGCTGATTCAGCATCTGCATGGTTTCCGCCTTGCGCTCGGCAGCGAGGGTAAAGGAAAGGGTCACTAGATTATTATTAAAATCATGCAACACGAAGGTATAGCCGTCGGCTACGCCGAATTCGCGTGCTTGCTCGAACAACTCAGAAAAGCGGAAGCCGGTACCGGCCATCAGATTCTCATCCCAGGCAAAAGGCGTCAGGCGATTGAGCGCCGTAATGACTACCGGATCGGTATATTGTAGCCCCTGCTCTTTATATTGCTTTACCCATTCACCGGGATAATTGGTGACGCCAAAGATACATGACATATCTTTCTTGGATAACACCACGTAGGCCCAGATAAGCTCGCCGAAATCGCCTAATGCCGCTTCCAGATGCTTGCTGATAATGTGACTGATATTCTCTTCATATTCCATTAACTGCCTGCCCCGCTACCCAATACGCTGCTGGGTAGACTATACCAAAAAGGATCGACGCGCCGTAACCTTCACATTCTCCTACGAGCAGTCCGGGGCAAGCCGCTTTGCCTGCGGCCAATGTGCAAGGTATATTAGCCGCACATCCATTGTGCCGGTCAGGAGTGAATGAGTGAGCATGTTCGCAGAAGAGCGCCAGGAAAAACTCCTCGCCATTCTCAAGGAGAAGCGCAAGCTCTCCGTGGGGGAAATGAGCTCGCGCTTTAACGTCTCCGGCGCCACCATCCGCACCGATCTGCGCATTCTGGAAGACGCCGGTATGCTGACACGCACCCACGGCGGCGCCATTCTGCGCACCCGCGCCAGCTTCGAGGTCGGTTCCGATCAGCGTGAAGAGGTGAACCTCAGCGCCAAGGAGCAAATCGGTCAATTGGCCGCCGGCCTGGTGGAAGACGGCGACATCATCGTATTGGACACCGGCACCACCACCCTGCAGATCGCTCGCCATCTGCGCCAAAAGCGCAATCTGACCGTGGTTACCAACGATTTCATGATCGCCAAGAGTCTGGAAGACGTCGAATCGATCCAAATCATCCTGCTGGGCGGCATCGTCAAAAAGGGCTATCACTGCGCAGTCGCCATCAACGGCCGTTCACTGCTGGATACGCTGAACATCGACAAGGCGTTTATGGGTGCCAATGCATTGTCGCTGAAACAGGGCGCCTGCGTGGCCGACATCATGCTGGCCGAAACCAAGCGCGCGATGGTGGAGCATGCCAATCAGGTGATCGTGGTGTGCGATCACTCCAAGCTGAGCAACACCTCGCTGGCGCAGTTCGCCTCCCCTGCCCAGATCGACACTCTCGTGCTGGATCGCCTGCCGGAAGACGCGCAGGCCTATCAGGATGCCGGCATCGCGCTGCTGAGCGTCAGCTAATCCCACCCACAAAAAAGGCGCGGCCCCTCGGCCACGCCTTTCTTCACTACCGCTTGCTCGGCTACTTGCGTTTGAGCAGCATATACACGCTGATCAGCAGGAACAGCATGCTCGGCAACAACGCGCCCAGCACCGGCGGCATGCTGTACACCAGGCTCAGCGGGCCGAAGATCTGATCCAGCACGTAGAACAGGAAGCCGAAGCTGATGCCGGTCACCACGCGGATGCCCATCGGCACGCTGCGCAGTGGGCCGAAGATGAACGACAGCGCCATCAGCATCATCACCGCCACCGACAGCGGCGAGAAGATTTTGCTCCACATGTTGAGCTGATAACGGCTGGCTTCCTGGCCGCTCTGCTTCAGGTACTTCACGTAGTTGTGCAGCCCGCTGATGGAGAGCGAATCCGGATCCAGCGCCACCACGCCCAGTTTGTCCGGGGTCAGGTTGGTTTTCCATTCGCCGGTCAGCGTCTGGGTGCCGGTCACCTGTTTCGGGTTGGTCAGATCCGAGGTATCCACCTGCGAAAGCTGCCACAGGCCGTTCTCGAAGCTGGCGGTAGCCGCATAGCGCACCGTTTCCAGGCGACGCTGATCGTTGAAGTGGTAGATATTGACGCCGGAGAGTTCTTTGTCGCCGGAGACGCGCTCGATGTAGATGAAGTCGTTGCCGTCCTTCGCCCACAGCCCGCTCTTGGTCGAGAGCAGCGAGCCGCCGTACATCTGCTGGGCGCGGTAGTTGCGCGCCATCTGCTCGCCCTGCGGCGCCACCCACTCGCCGATCGCCATGGTCAGCAGCACCAGCGGAATGGCGGTTTTCATCACCGAGCCGGCGATCTGCAGGCGGGTGAAGCCGGAAGCCTGCATCACCACCAGTTCGCTGCGCGTCGCCAGTTGGCCCAGGCCGAGCAGCGCGCCGAGCAGCGCCGCCATCGGGAAGAAGATCTCGATGTCTTTCGGCACGCTCAGCAGGGTGTACATGCCGGCGCTCAGCGCGGTGTACTCGCCCTGGCCGACCTTGCGCAGCTGATCGACGAACTTGATGATGCCGGACAGCGACACCAGCATGAACAGCGTCATGATGATGGTGTTGAAAATCGTTTTACCGATATACCGGTCTAATACGCCAAACATCAGGCCGCTCCTCTCAGGCGTGCGCGCAGCTTGCGCATCGGCACGGTATCCCACAGGTTCAGCGCCAGCGCGATCGCGAAGTAAACGCCGTTAACCAGCCACAGCCACAGCATCGGATCCAGCTTGCCCTTGCCGGCGTTGGAGCGCAGCGAGGTCTGCAGCAGGAAGAAGATCAGATACAGCAGGATGGCCGGCAGCATGCTCAGCACGCGGCCCTGGCGCGGGTTCACCACGCTGAGCGGCACCACCAGCAGCGCCATCAGCGCCACCGACACCACCAGCGTCAGGCGCCAGTGCAACTCGGCGCGCGCGTCCGGATCGTCGGATTCCCACAGCGTCTGCATCGACATCTGTTCGGATTCGGTGTTGTCCGCCGCCACGGTGCGGTGGCCAATCACCGCCTTGTAGTCGGTGAAGTCGGTAATGCGGAAATCGCGCAGCAGCGCGGTGCCTTCAAAACGGGTGCCCTTGTCGAGCGTCACCACCTGCGAGCCGTCTTTCTGCTGCACGATGTTGCCGTGCTCGGCCACCACCACCGACGGGCGTTGGTTGCCGTTCGGCCGCAGCTGCGCCAGGAACACGTCGTTGAAGGTGCTGCCCTTCACGTTGCCGATAAACAGCACCGCGTTGCCGTCTTGCGAGGGTTTGAACTGCCCTTCCGCCAGCCCGGCGATGCTCGGGTTGGCCTTGGCTTCGTTCACCACCACGTCCTGATAGCGCGAGGCCCAGGGGCCGGCCCAGAACACGTTCACCGCCGCGACCGCAGAGGTGAACAGCGCCAGGATCATGGCGGCGATAATCAGGGTGCGTTTGCCCAGCCCGCAGGCGTGCATGACGGTGATTTCGCTCTCGGTATACAACCGCCCAAGCGTCATCAGCAAGCCGAGAAACAGGCTCAAAGGCAGGATGAGCTGCGCCATCTTCGGCACGCCCAGAGCGAGCAGAGAGAGTACTAAGTTTGTCGGGATATTGCCGTCCACCGCGTCGCCCAACACCCTGACCAGGTTCTGACAAAAGAAGATCAGAAGCAGGATGAACAGGATGGCGATTTGGCTCTTGAGCGTTTCCCGTACCAGATATCTTATGATGATCACGCTTATTACGCCTGTGAAAACTTGTCTTTTTGCAGGAAAATCGATAATTTCATCGCTAATCCGCCATTTATTCTCATCATATGGCAACCTTCACAGCTAAAATAGTATTACAACATCAAGCCGTTTGGGTGTCCTATAGGAACTTGCTTATAGTCGCCAAAACAGAGCAATTTACGCCGTTCAGGTTAACATAATCCGTTAACTCAAATGGCGGGAGATCGTTACGGAGTCGGTTATTCTAGCCGTAGCGTCCGCCTTTGTCTTTAAGATTCAGGAGAGTGCATGGAGTTCAGTGTAAAAAGCGGTAGCCCGGAAAAACAGCGCAGTGCCTGTATTGTAGTCGGCGTTTTCGAACCGCGCCGCCTGTCCCCTATCGCAGAACAACTCGACAAAATCAGTGATGGTTATATCAGCGCATTGCTGCGCCGCGGCGAACTGGAAGGCAAGGTCGGGCAGACGCTGCTACTGCACCATGTGCCCAACATTCTCTCCGAGCGCATCCTGCTGATCGGCTGCGGCAAAGAGCGCGAGCTCGATGAGCGCCAATACAAGCAGGTGATCCAGAAAACCATCAATACCCTCAACGACACCGGCTCGATGGAAGCGGTCTGTTTCCTGACCGAGCTGCACGTGAAAGGCCGCAACACCTACTGGAAAGTGCGTCAGGCGGTGGAAACCGCCAAAGAGACGCTCTACACCTTCGATCAGCTGAAAAGCAACAAGGTGGAGCCGCGTCGTCCGCTGCGCAAAATGGTGTTCAACGTGCCGACCCGCCGTGAGCTCACCAGCGGCGAGCGCGCCATCCAGCACGGCCTGGCGGTGGCTTCCGGCATCAAGGCGGCCAAAGATCTCGGCAACATGCCGCCGAACATCTGTAACGCCGGCTACCTGGCCTCGCAGGCCCGTCAGCTGGCGGACGCCTTCAGCACCAACATCACCACCCGCGTCATCGGCGAACAGCAGATGAAAGAGCTGGGCATGAACGCCTATCTGGCGGTCGGCGCCGGTTCGCAGAACGAATCATTGATGTCGGTGATGGAATATAAGGGCAACCCAAATCCGGACGCTAAGCCGATCGTGCTGGTAGGCAAAGGGCTGACCTTCGACTCCGGCGGCATCTCGATCAAACCGGCCGACGGCATGGACGAGATGAAATACGACATGTGCGGCGCGGCGACCGTGTACGGCGTGATGCGCGTGGTGGCGGAGC
>OKGA01000269.1_pt1 | contig 16857 bp, 18 predicted proteins | sample 1611451 | NCBI WGS metagenome assembly OKGA01 (sample SAMN04436745, study PRJEB24849) | human gut metagenome | biome: human gut; feature: NICU; material: stool | host: Homo sapiens | place: USA: Saint Louis, MO | collected 2010-12-22
AGTCCCAAGCAAATTTATCTGCATCGCTTGTAACTTCTGATGGATAACCACCTGTTCCAGCTCCAGAACCGCCACCACCATTTTGACCAGGTATAACTTCTTTGCCGCCCACAATCAATCGATCAACTGTCAGAATTGCTTTACTTCCATTTGGACCAAAAAAGTTAAAATTATTTCCAACAAAAAACTGTGTAGGACCAGTAATTAAATGTCCTGTGCCTGATTGGTTAGACAAACCAATAATTTTTTGGGGATTATCTGCGACTAATAGTAATGAATTCCCATCAGAAACTACAGGATTTCCATTTTTATCTGCTAACCCTGGAAAAGGATTTCCCTTTGTTCCCATCGTGCCAACGTGACTATTACCATTCCAAAACTCCATCCCTTTTTTAGTTAATTCCATGATTTTTTTCTTATTATTCCAAGCTTGTAAAGTACCGTTTACCATACGTAAAATATCTCCACAGCTATTAAATGATGTTTCAAAAATATTAGATTTTATTTTGCCAGCTCCTATAAAGTCCGCATTCAATACTCCATTAATTCCCCACGCATTTTTAAATGGACCTTTCCAGCCAGTTCTTGAGAATCCAATTCCTTTGTTATTAATTGCAATCACATCTTTTGCAGTATCCGTGGATTCCGTATCTAAGTAATAATGGGTATTAGGTCGATTTTTAGGATATTGAAGTATACTTCCACCTTCAACACCGTTAATCAAATTAGTAATATAATCTACAAAATCACTCATATACTCTTTTTTTGTCAATGTTTTTATAGCTTCTTGAAAGTCTTGGCTTTGCTGTTTATAAAAAGCAACTTGGATATCTCCCGCAGTGATTTTTATTGTTTTTTCTGCTAAAGCATCATAGACAATTCCTGTAACTTTCGTTTGAATGTCAATATCATAAAGCTTGTGGTATACAGTGAATGTATCGAATAAATTATAGTTACGCATCTTAGCAAATTCTTTTGCTTCTTCTGAATCTGTAAGTTTCTCAATTTCTAATTCAATAGAAACTTTAGGCTTATCACTTCCTGGATATAATGTAGTGAAGTATTTACTTGCCACTTTATTTAAGCTAGCTATATCTTTTACTCCTTGATCTTCAGTAAACTGAATGTATTGAGCGTAAACATCAGGATACTTACTGATATATTCGCTTTTAACTGCATTTCCATAAATCCGTTGAGAAGTTCCGTCTGCTCCACTTTGAAGCTCTGCAAATGGCAAAACTTTAGTAACAATTGATTGCCAATCAAATTTAATGGTTAATCCTTTTAAATCTTTACCATAACGAACAGTTCCAACGTTATCTCGTCCTCTACGCCTTAGCAAAGATAATTTAAAAGGCTCTCGTTTTATTTCTCCGCCCCAGTATTGAAGTAGAGAACCTTGTTCCCCTGCAATACAATTCAATACATTTCTAGCTTCAAATGTAGTGCTAGAAGCTGTATTTATATCAGAATATAGTTTGATATCACAAGGTTCGTCCATGTTCTGTTCGATTAATTTCATTGCTTCTGCACCATTACGATTATCAACTGTTACTAGCCTCACTTGTCTGTTTCCTAGCTTATAAGTACGAGATTGGGCATAAATAACAATGCTATTAGTAAAAGTATCTTTAAACGTTTGTTTGATCTCAAAAATGTGGTATTCTTCTAAGTCATTTGGCTTTGCTTTAATTTGATAGCCATTTTCGAAATAATCACTAAATCTGCTAATCGCTGGATAGTCCATTTCTAGTTCATATTTTCCGTTTGCTTCTTCAGTGATTTCGCAACGTGTCGCATCAACAAGACGTCCTAATCCATTTGTTGAAAAATCTTTTTCTCCAGGTTTAAAAATAACTGGAATCAAACCTTTCGCCTCCAATTCGGCTGAACCTTAAACTCTGTTACTTTACCAGTCCAGCGAAAATTATTCTCTCCACATTTTAAAATCGGATAATCTTTAAAAAGTGTTTTATGATCCAAGATTTCAAATGCTCCACCTGATTTTCTATAAGCTTCTTGTTTTTCTGAATCTATAATGATGTCACCGTTAATTGCTTTTAATGAATATGATTGATTATTGATAAAAAAAGAAATATCCCCAGACCCCAAAATATGAATAATGGGTTCTGAAGGATATTTTTCTGTATTGATTAACTGATTAGGATTACTTATCCAATATTGGCCAATACGATTTTTCTTAAAAGGTCGGATACTTACAGTAAATTCAAAAGGAATTAAAACCCCGCTTTTTCTTGTTCCTGTAAATTTTGGTGGACTCGTTACAATCGCCTGATAAATATAATGCTCATCAAAATAGACAATAAAATCAGAATAGTTTCCCATATCGAGCCAAAAGGAAATTTCATCTTCTAAAAAAGAAACTTCTTGTAAAGTATTTGCTTTCGCATAGCATGTAATGGTACGTTCTACATTTTTATAATATGCAAAATCAACGGCTATTGAATCATTACCCATTCGCTCCCTAAGCTCTACCACACGTCCTGCAGAAAGTCGTTCAGGTCTTTCTCTCATAAATACATTGAATTCAGAACTATGTTTTCCATTAAGAAAAAACTGTCCTCTTTTAAATTCCACCAAAAGCACCCCCCGTTGCATCACTATCTCTATTTTTAACAATTTGAATATACTTAACGAGGTCTTTAGCCATATCCATTAATTGTTTTTCATTTAATTTTCCCATAGCTTGTATATTGATATTGAAAGTATCACCGCCAATATTAGTCGTAGCATTACCTTTATTTTTAGCTAAGCTTTCTGTTTGAGCTCCTTGTTGGTTGATATATCTGCCAGTAGTAGAAAAATTTGGTAACTCTGTTGGTAAATCAGTCATTTTTTTCACTGATTTGTCAAGCGTTCCTTTTTCTTGGTCAATACCAGCTACAACACCTAATACAATATTTTTACCAATCATATCCCGCATCCATCTTGAAGGTGAATGAATGCCTAAAGCACCTTTGATTTTTTCTTTAATATTACCAGCAACTTCTTTAATTTTTTTATTCACAGCACCAATCATTGAACCAATACCGTTAACTAATCCTTGGATAATATTTTTACCAATTTCAAATAAATCGATATGGCGCATATCATTAAAGGTTTGCTTCACATTTTCAACTGTATCACTAACGCTTCTTTTAAGATTATTCCACGCATTTTTAGCACCTTGTACCAAATTGTTGAAAATATTAACTGTTCCCTGTTTTAAGTTTTCCCAACCGTTAATGATGCCGTCTTTTATACCTGTCACAAGATCAACAATCCACTGTTTAAAATTATTCCAGGTATCTTTTGACCATTGAACAGTTGCGTTAAATGTATCAACTGTGCCTTGTTTTAAGCTATTCCAACCATCAATTACACCATTTTTAATGTTTTCTACTGTTTCAAAGAACCAAGTTTTCAAACTTTCCCATATTCTAATTGCTTCAAATTTAATATTTATCCACGTTTCGATGATAGAATATTTAATTTCAATCCAAACGTTGATTGCTCCATATTTAATGTCAATCCAGAGTAAGGTGAAAAATAACTTCACATCAATCCAAATCTTTTTAATTGTCAACATCAATCCATTGAAAATAGAAGTGACTGAATAGGAAATAGCTGTAACAGTGTTATAAAAGATATTTTTAATCCCGAACCAAATAGTCTGAGCAGCTTCAGCAATATTATCCCAAACGGCAATCATGTTTTCTTTTGCCTCTTCCCATCCACCTGTGATCATTGATGTAATGAAAAGAATTGGAGCTAATAGAACATTTTTTAGAATGGTGACGACATTTTCAGCGATCATTTTGACATTTTCAATGTTCGCTTTCATAGCGTTAACAACCATTTTAAACGCATTTTTGATTCCTGTTACATATGGACCAATATATTTCCAAACAAAATCAAATGCTGTTGTGAAAACATCTGATATTGATTTTCCAACACCCTTAAACCAATCTTTCACATTATCAAAGCCATTTTTAAAACTTTCTCCAACACTTTTAGCACTGTCAGCAGCACTTTGTTTAATATTTTCCCATGTATTTTTTGAGCCTTCTTTTGTTGAATTCCAAAGTCCACTGAAAAATTCCTTGGTACCGTTCCACTTATTTTTAACCCAGTCGGCTGCATTTCCAGGTGCTTCTTTCATCCATGTGCCAGCATTCGAAAAAGCCTCTTTTGTGCCATCCCACATGTTGCTGAAAAATTCCATTGTGGAATTCCAGGCTTTTACAACTACATCAGCAGCGCTTGAGATGACCTCCTGTATATTTTTCCAAATGTTTTTGACAGCATCTCTAAAGCCTTCATTAGTTTTCCATAGATAAATAAACGCTGTGACTAACCCTACTACAGCAGTTAAGATTGCGACAAAAGGATTTGATAGCATTGTCTTATTTAAAATTGCTTGAGCTATCGAAAGTGCTTCTGTACCTTCCCTCCAAGCTTTAAATGCTGCATTCACTTTATTCACAAGCATCAACGTTCCAATGCTGCCAGCTAAACCTGCAAGCAATGGTGCATAAGGTTTTAACGTATCATACAATGTTTTGGCTGTTTTTATCATTGGCGGAATCATCTCGGCAAATTTAGATAAAGCTGCTTCCATTTTTGCCCCTTTGTCAGCAATGATTTCACTTATACTTCCAAAACCCGCACTTTTTAAACCTTCGTCAATTTTAGTTACAACGTTGGCCACACCACGGACGATTGCAGTCTTCATGTTAGCTAAACCTGTTTTAATACCAGCGGTAGAATCTTTAGCAATCTGTTCTAATGATTTAAGACCGCCACCGCCTTCTTTATTTAATTTGATTAAAGCATCTTGGAATTCTTCAACTGAAATTGAGCCATCGGAAAGACCTTCTTTCATCTGACCAGCTGTTAATCCCATTTGTTTCGCCAAAGCATTCAACGCTGGACCCAAACCACTGTTAATCATTGAGTTCCAAGTTTGCGCATCTACTTTACCATTAGAAAATGACTGTGAAAGCTGAATAATAGCATTTTCTACCATTTCAGCAGAACCACCAAAACCGAGGATACCGTTATTTAAAGCTGCGAAAATCTGTTCTGACTTCCCTAAATCATTTGTTGATGAAGCGATTAATTGAACACCTTTAATAGCGCTATCTAACGGCGTAGGCAGCCCTTGGATACTTTTCTTTAAGCTATCCATTGTTTTAGATGTTTCACCAGCTGAAAAGCCCATATTTTCAAACACACGATTTGCGTTATTTAACGTATCTACACGATTAATGGCCCCGTCGATGTTGCTGGTAATCAATCCAATACCTTTAGAGATAATTTTAGTTGCTCCGCTAGCTAAAAAGTTACCAACAAAAGACGTCCATATGCTCCCAAGAGATCGGCCGCCTTTTTGTCCTGTTCTATCAACTTCAACATCAAAGCCTTGTAACTTTTTTACTGCTGAATTTAATCCTTGTGAAAAGCCAGATTCATCCAGTATCATTTTTAAGACTAAGTCTTCATTGTTCAAAAAGTACCCCCTCCCTCTTAGAACATAGTATTTTCATCAAGATATTTGATATTTTCAAATTCGTCTACAGCATCTTTAAATGCATAAATTTTCAAAAGCTCGTTTAAATCTGTGTTTTCGATCTCATTTAAAGTCCACCCATTCTCAAGAAGCGAACTTTTTAGTTCTGCTTCTCGATATTGTGGCGTGTACTTAAAATGAGGATGATATAAAAGTTCCGTTACTTTTTTTTCTGTTCAGAATAAATTGCATCATAACCAGAAGTAACAGAACCTAACAATTGAGCTGTAATTTTCAATAATTCACGAGCATCCATACCGTCAATATATTCTTGTCCAGTAAACTGTTTTTCAAAAATAACGTCAGCAATAAAGTCATAGCATTCTCTTAAAATAGGACGAATTGCTTCCATATCATTTGTTTTTGTTGCTTCTTCTAACCTGATTTGTAAATCCGTACCTGTATCCATGACTGAACCTGGTAAAAATTCTGCCGACGTGAATTGTTTTGTAGTATATTTGCTTCCATCTTTAATCATTAATTTAATTTTTTGTTGAAATTTACTTGCCATTTTAATTCCTCCATATAAAATAGGACGACAAGGTCGTCCTAAACTGTTATTTTTAATCTGCTGTTGTTACATTTAATGTACATTTTGCGGTAAAGTTACCATCTTCTGTTGTGACTACGATTTCCGTTGTCCCTTCTCCTACAGCAGTAACCTTCCCTTGAATTGGTGTTACAGTTCCAATAGCCTCACTTTCTGAACGGAACTGATATTTTTTATTTGAGGCGTTATCTGGTGTAATTGTCGGTGTTAAGGTTGCTGTTTGGCCAACTTTTAAATTTAACTCTGTTTGGTCTAAAGTTACACCAGTAACAGCAGTAGTATTTTCTTTACGTGGATCCATTACCTCAGTAAACCAGTTTTTAATCATCTCTAAGTCAACACCTTCATCGTCTTCATCCACGGAATACATATAACCCAACCCTGGAACATCAACGAAAGACCCCGTCCATTCTGGATGGGTATAAGATACTGAACTTCCTTCTAATGTAGATGTTTCATCAGATGTTAAAGCAAATTTTCCTTTATAGAAAATCGTATAGCGATATTTACCGTTCGATTTTCGGCGACGATAAGCAAATGCGCCATCTGATGCAATATCATCTGCAGACCGCAATACGCCACCCTTTAATTTTTTCCCCCTGTAATTTCAGCTAAAACTTCATTTTGGTAGCCGTTTGTTTCTAAAGTAACTTCTGCACCACCAAATGCAACATACTGATCTTGAACTACACTATCGCCATAGTCAGGCGTTGTTTCTGTTGTAACATCTGGTTTGATACTTACAGCAGTACCGATTGTAATTGGCGCTCCGTAAACTGGAAAAGCGCCCGTTTCGTCTGTTAGTGGGAACCACGTTGGCTTCTCTACAGAAATGACACTTACATTTTTCTTTTTTGCCATCTATTTTTCACTCCATTCAATTAATTGAGGGAACGCAACATTAAAATTGATATGTTGAATTCCGTCTGTTTTAAACGTTTGATAATCTTCTGGAAACAATTCGTTTCCGTCCAAATTCAACACATTAAAAAAAGCCCCACAGCTTTCTGTTAGGCTTTTTACTAATTGTTTATCTTTCTTACTATCAACCAGTGCAATATCAACATTGTATGCTTTATTTTGAACGTTTTGACCTACATTATCAGTCAGACTCTCTTCAAGACTTAGCACAAAATAAAACGGTTCTGACGATTGCATTACATCATCAAGATAGATAGGCGCATTCGAGAACTGTTTTATTGTGTCAGTAAGCATTTTTAAAATTTTATCGTACATATCTATCCTTTCTTAACAATGATAATCGCCATTTGTTTAAATCGTTTCGGAATATATGTTGCATTAGCTAATTTATTAGATTTTTGCAACATAAATCTGCCTTTAACAAATCCGCCATTTTTTGTTCGGTGGCCATCGTTTACATATCTAAAATATTTTTCATTATTAATCAATGCTCCCACGATACGACCACTAGACAACTTTCTAGCTTTAATGATTCGATAGCCTCGTCTTAAATCACCAGATTTAATTGGTGTCATAGGTACAATTAACTGATAAATTTTAGCTAACGAATCATTCACCATTGCAGCACCTTCTTTTTCAGCAATGGGTGTCATTTTCTTTAAATTTGCAATAACTTTATCAGCATTTGATTTCATTCTAAGATCGCTTTTACTCATCAATTGCACTTCCTGATAGCACTACTTCTATATGGCTTTGATAATAAAAAGGTTTTTTTAAAAATAACACATGTTTTTGACCTGTACCTTGAGTAATAGTTATTCTATCTCCTTTTTTAACTTTTATATTAGGTTCTAAAAAAAGTTTTTGTTCTTCATAAGAGATATTAAACGCTTCTTTGTTTTCTATTACAGGTAAGTTTCCCATACTTCTTTGAGAGAAAGCACAGGGTAACTTGCCATCATGAATTGGAAAATAAACTTGTTCAGTAATCCCATTTTCCGTATTTTCAATATCGTTCATTCTCTCAATAACACAGGTATCAAAATAAGTAGCTGCTAAAACTTCTGCTTCATTCAATAGAAAAACACCCCGCTATCACAGCCTAAAATACGTTTAATGGCACTGCTATAGTTCTTCATGAGTGATTGTATGTCTTTTGATTCAACTACATAACTAATTGATGTATCACCACGTTTTACACTAGCTACAGACTTATCTATTTCGTTTTTTAAAGCTTTGTAGATAACCTCAATTATAAGTTGTTCAAACTCGTCCCAAGCAATATCAATTTTGCAAGTATTGTAAGAATTGATTTCAAAGATAACAAGGTTTAAAACAGACAAAATCCTATCTTCAGAAGCGTTAGGTAGCATCAATTGAATTTTCTCAACGATTTCTTCTTTTTTTTCATCAACCATAAAGCATCATTACCTAAACTTTAAAAGTATCTGCAGCACGTTCTAATATCTCAATAGCTTCTTTGTCATCTTCTGAAACTACAAATTCATTATTTTCGTTTGCTGTGATAAATTTTTTTGTTTTAGGATGCATAAAGCCCACAAAGTTTTTCTTGTCAAGCACACGATAGGTTACTTCTTTTTTTGCTGTTGCCATTTTTAATTTCCTCCTTCGTTATTATATTTTAGGCTTTCAAGTTCAAGATTGCTCCAGAATTAGAAGCTTTGTATTCAATTGAATACTCACCAACTAATCCAATCCGTCTTGAATCTGTTGTTTTTGCTAATTCTTCCGCACGCCATTCACGTAGTGGACGTAATTTTACATAATTAGTATCAATAGCTGCGATTGTTCCATTAGGTAAATTAGGTTCAATTAACGCAATTCCTGAGCCGTAATTTGAGACAATATTTCCAAGTTGCAATCCAAAAGTAAGTTTATCGCCAAATTGCACAATTTTTGTTGATTTTTCATCCAACTGATCAGTCATTAATTCTTGCATATCAGGTGCTACTAAACATAATTTTTCGCCCATGTATCCTTTTTGGAACATTGTTTTAAATAAGGCATCAATATCTTTTCTTGTTACTGCCCCCGCAGCTGCTGTTTCGACTTTATTCGTTGAGCTAATCAAATTTAAAATTCCGTTCATCTGACGACCTTTAGAACCAGATTCATCAGCCTTTACACCAACAATCAATTTACGATTTAAGTCAATTTTCATTTCTGTAGCACGAAGAGCTACTTGGCTATTCAATTCATTTCCTACACCATCTACATTAATAGCATCTAATGTGCCAGATACAGAAGTTGATTTTCTGAAAATTTCAGTATAGTTGTTAAACCATGTACGATCAGATTCCGCATTTGCGTATTCTCCGCCTTCTAATTGAGCAGATGAATCATCATTATTCATGCCGTATTCTCGCCATTTAATCTCAGTTGACTTGGCAGCTTCAACTTTGCCTGCGCCTAACAAATAGCTTAAAAATGGTGTATTTGGAACTTGTAATGCATTAACTTCCTGTGAAATATCTAAATACTCAAGATTATTTAATGAACTTTTTTTCATTTGTAGTTTCCTCCTAATCGATAAATGCTTGTAATTTTTGTCCTAATGCTGCCTCTGGATTTTCAAACGATTTTGTTTGATTACCAGTTACCATGTTGGTTTGTTGCGATTTATTACCAAAAGCTTTAGTCATTTCTACATTTTTAATAGCTTCTGCATGCTTATCATTTATTGCTTCTAAAAGCTCTGTAAAGCCTTCTACAGCCTTCTTAGTAAATTCAGTATCTGAACTAACAAGATTATTTAACATAAATTGAGAAATAGAATCTTTCAAATCCCCGTCCCAATCTAAGCCAGCAATTTTTTCTGCAACAAAAGCCTTATTATCACTAGTCACACGTAATGCCTTTTCAGCTTCAAATTCAGCCTGTAATTCTTCTAATTTAATTTGTTCAGGAGTTTTATTTTTCTTAGATTCTTCATACTCCTTGATTGTTGTTTCCTTGATTTTTTCAAGATTATTTTGTTTCCAAGCTTCTAATTGTTTATCTGCAGCTGATTGTGACTGTGATTGTACAAATTTTTGTGCTTCCTCATTTGATTCTACAAATGCCTTAAAATCATCGAAAGTGAAGTTTGTACCACCGTCTTCTTCAGCAAACATTTGTAAATTCATTGGTAATAGGTTTGGTTTCATTTTGTTTCTCCTTTCGCTCCACGATTCGACTAATCGCCCCGCATTGCTTTAGATTTATTTATTGCGCCCCACCATTCAATTAAGCCCAGCATTGCGCTAGTTTAACGTCATTTCGGACAAAATAAAAAGCCTAACTTTCGTCAGACTTTAATTGCTTTTCTTCTCTTAGTAAATGCTCTTCATAATCTGCATCTAAGTAATCATAGGGATCCATCTAATCACTTCCAATTCTTATGGACCAGTTCAGCACCTAACATTTGATAATCAGTGACAGCATCTTTTACGTTTTGCAGAGTCCTAGACACAATCGAAATAGTTAATTTACTTTTTTTACCTGGTAACGAATACAAAATATCAACGTGACAATAATTACCACCCCAAACTGATTTAAGCTCATCTTTGACGATATTACCGTTGCCATCTCTCAAAGTGTGTTTGGTTAAGTATCGTTCGTTTTCTTGTTCAAAAGCTTTTTTATAGGCTTTTTCTGTACCATTGGTAACTTCTAGATTTAATACTGCTTCGAATAATCCTTTCATGATCTCACCTCCAATTTAGGGTATAAAAATAGCACTCAAAGTTATCCTTTAAGTGCTTAGTAAAGTCTGCTATGGTAATCTGACGGGACGTGGACCGATTTATTTTCTTTAATATGCTCATCAATGAATTTCGCTAATTTTTTTGCACCTAGAATAGAAAAATCGAAGTCATCACTCTTTGTTACATCGATATATTCATATATTGGAAACTCATCATGGAAATGTTGTTCATACTTTTTAACTGCATCATCAATAATAGACCATGCGCCATCTTCGCAACTAAACACTTATTTCACCGCCTTTAAAATATCATCTACTAATTTTTCCCATTGGCTTACTGCTGTCGGAAAAATCTCTTTCATTAATTCTCTTGACTTATCGTTAGCAACCACTTCTGTCATATGTGCAAAAAATTCCGTTTCTGTGCTACCTGTTGTTTGCCAATAGCGCTTGCCGTGACCAAAACCTAACGGATAGTCTCCTAGAGAACCTATAGATTCAATCATATCTGAAATAGCGGATACTGAGTTAGGATTTTCCCTAACTATTTTTGATAATCGTTCTCTAGTTTTTTGTAAGTTCTCTGTATTTTTTTTATAAATTTCCGCCCTTAAGTCATCATAAGCCTTTTTCTTATCCGCATTTCTAGGTCTATTACCTAAATCATTATAGGATGGCAAATCTCCGTTTACATATTTCCAAAAATCGCGTTCTAGCGCTTCTTTAATGTTATACTCAGAAAGTGACGATGCGTGTGTTATATGCACTTCTATAAAAGTGGTTCGTCTTCCTAGCTTTCTTTTTATCAGTTTTCCTGTCGGCATCGTATTTTTTCCTGTTAATACTTCAAGCCCAAGATGATCCAAAGCATGTCCTATCTCATGATAAACTGTTTGATAAGGATTAACACCCCTATCCCCATCAAATGATTTTTGACTAAGTTGAATTGATTTTCCTTGTGCAAATGCTCTTACTTCTTTGATGTCTTTAAACTCCAACTTATGCCCTATCACATTTATTAAGTTTAGCACCCTTTGGTCAGTTATCCCATCTAAATGATCTAAAAAATTAGAATAATTTTCTTTTCCTAAAGCTTCTTGCATGTTTGTTTTGTCTAATACGGATTTTAAATCGAGTTTAGTTGCACTAACTTTTGGATGATTTAATTTAATACCCCACTGCTTACTTGCGAATTCATCCAATAAATCACCAAACATCTCTTCATACAATTTATCTATGTCATCGCTAATTTCAGGAACAATTGGTATTTCAGTACAACGGCAACGTCCATGATACGGTGGATGCCAATCATCTTTAATCTCTTTTCCATGACGTCCACCACAAATAGAACAAACACGCTCATCTTCTGCCGACCAGCTTTGTGTTTGCTTAACACCTATATCCTTTAGCGATTTTCTTACACCTTCTACCGCAAAATGTGAATATTCCGTTCTAACAAGATTTTCAATCGAACGATTAAACTTTCCTTGTTCCAACTTAAACATACCGCTAATAACACCATCGTTTTTCATCGTTCTAAGAGCTTCCACAACTCCTTCACCACTTGCCAATGAATTAATAATGGAATTGCTCAAACGTTGCTCTAAGGTTGATATATTGCCCCATAAACGAGATGAAAATGTTTTTCCGCTCCACGGATAGTTCATGATGTTTTCTAGTTCATTCTTAGTTAAACCAGGTGCTGAACCGCCTAATAATTGTATCAACGCATTAGAATTAGAATTGTAGATTCGTTTTGTGATATTCTCTAAGTCGTTATTAAATTTACCGTTAACATCACTAGTTATTGCTTCACCTGCAAGGGTAGAAAAAATGTCTGCTCGTAATTGTAACAAGCGATTAACTTTCGCATAGTCAAAGGATGGAAAATATTCATCAATGAATTGTTTATAAGCTTCATCTGATTCCATCAACTTTTCATAGTTTTTTTCGATATACTTGCGGTACTTCTCTTGATCTTGTTTGCTAAAGTCTTCTAGCATTTCACTTTGAGTGATATCGTGTAAATCTGCTTGTGACAACAGCTGTCTTTGAATTTTAACTAAAGCACGTTCGAAAACAGATTCTAGCTCATTAAGAGTTTTCTTTTCCAGTTTCAAACGTGCTTTATCTTCTAATTCACGACGTTTTTCCCAATAACGTTCACTAGCCGTTGTTTTCTTCTTCGTCATTACCTGCACCACCTAGTTCATCATATTCACCGCTAGGATAATCTTGACCTTGTTCTAAATTCATCAAGTCCATTTCATAATCTGGGTCTTTAACAAATGGAATCTGATTAATAATTGTTCGTTTGGATACAAACGGTGAAAGTTTAGGCAATGCATCAGCAAGATAACCGATGTCTGTTGGCAAGCTACGACTGAATGTGAATACAATTTTTGACACATCAACATCTAATTTATCCCTAAATTTAATAAAGGCAGACATCGTCTCAGCTGCTTCTTTCAATCCTTCTTTAAAATACTGTTCTTTAGTATTTGTTTTAGCTTCTAGTGCAATAATTTGCCATTTGCGAGCTTCGCCAGAGCTATTAGACTTAAATACTTCATCATTGAAATCGATTGACTTAGTTACCGTGTAATAAAGCTTTTTCAGCTTATCAAGATGATACTCGTTGAAATCTTTATTAATGTCTTTCGTTACATACCCAACCTTAGCTTGTGGATCTGGCAAATTAATAATACCTAATTGTTCCATCATTCTTTGTGCTTCTTTTTCATCTAATCGTGAGCCACTAATGGCCATATAAGCAAGTTTAAACTGTTCAACTTCGTTTTGTTGGTCTGATAAGCTTCTATCAAATGCATCAGAAAGTTCTTCCGCCACTTCAAAATCGCAATAACGATTCGTGTTATTTTTAAATTCTGATAAGTAAAACGTTTCTAGCGGGTTTTCTACTTCCTCAATCAATTTAAATGTTCCAGATGCACTGACTAAATTAGATTCAACATATCTGCTATATATACATATTCTTTTTTTAGTAATGACTTTCATTTCTTCGAAAAATTTTTTTTGATGTGTATCGTATTTTTCACGAATAAAGATATCTGCATTTTCGTATTTTTCAGCTTTCCATGGTTCGATATTGCTCGCCCATAATTGCCAACCTTCCACGGTTTCAACAGGTTCTAACAAACGAAAAGCAACACCACAAGCTCCTTGAAACCGAGCTGTATCAGAATCAAGCATGGCAAACCGCATATCGTTTACTAACTCTGCTAATTTGTCGAATTCTTCAGGAGTTTTTGTCTCATTTCTGACATTCCCTGAAAACAAGTCTTTTACCTTTGAACCCATTTTTTGCAATATAGATTTGCGTTGTTCGGTAATATCATAATCCCACTTAATTGGAATGCCTGTGAAATGGTCAGCTGCTTGGTCGACAATAGTATTGTATAAACCAGCATGAAGTTTATTATTCACTTTTATAATCTCTGTGTTTGGTTTAGGTCTTCTATCGATCTCATTTTGTTCGCTTGTATAGGCTTTGTACTTACGCTCTCTATCATCAAAAAATGGCTTCATTTCAGTAATAAAATCATTAGGATCGAAAACTTCTTCATTAATTTGTGTAGAATATTTTGTTCGCACTCTTTTATACCGCTTCAAACTTAAATTGTTTTGAAACATTTTCCCACCTCCTAATATTGGATAAATCTCACATTATTTTTATCCATATCTTCACTGAAAGCATATCTTGTCGCATCAATTGTATGGTTGTCTTTATCTTCTAACCTAGGTTTAGGATTACCGTCTTTATCAGTTTGATAATCAATATTCTCAAATTCTTTAGCAATGTTAGGAGTTCTTAATGGATCAATACAAATAAAATCCAAATCGCCTAACCATTCTTCGCCATACTCAACAGAATCAGGACCTTTTTTTACTCCGAAAACTCGTGGCATACCATGTTCACTGTTTAGCTCTGCTATTGATTTAGGCTCTGCTGAATCAGCTGCAATTCTATCTGATATATATCCTTTAGACTTAGCTTTATTAGCAAATTCCCTATTACTAATTTTCACACCATAAATTTCATCAATAGCATAGATGCCATTTTTCTTTTTGTCATAATGCCATCTAACAAATGCTAATGGATCAGTAGCATAACCAAAGTCAAGACCATTTCTGATATTGTCAAAGTTAGCAGCCATTTCATCAGTAATACATCCTTTTATTACTCGTAGATTATCAAAAGGAACAACTCCTGAACCAATAGCTTTGCCGTCATACTCCCACTCAGCACGTTTCGGATTCTTAGCCCTCGTAGCATTAACTTCTTCAATAAATGCTTGAGCTATGAATGGATTATCCTTATATGTTGAATGATGAACGAAAGTATTCTCAGGTTGAAAGCTAGATTCATATTTCTTATTAACCCATGATTGTCGTCGCTTAGGAGGATTGTACGAATAAAAGAATTTATAAAAAAGACCATCTGCTAATTCACCACGTAGCAATGAGTTAGTTATGGTTTTTACATCATCTTCTGTTTTAAACTCGGCTAATTCCTCAATCCAAGCTATAGCAAATGGAAATCTTGAATCCTTTAATGACTTAATTCTTTCTGGATTCTGTGCGCCACGAAAAACAATATAATTCCCCCTAGGCTTATAGGTGATTTTCATAGGACTTTTATTTACTTTAAAATACTTAGACACACCTTGTTCTTCAATTGCCCACTTAATCTGTTCAAAAATAGATAGCTCAATCGTATTATCAACGTATCTAATGGCCACAGCATTTACAGGATATCTCATAATCAATTGAACGATTATGTGCGCTATGCCAGATGATTTACCTGACCCACGGCCACCTTTTTCAACAACATGTAATATATTTGAGTTTAATGCTACCTTCCAAGTAGTATGAAATGCTTTAGGAAGAAATTCAGATAGTTTTTTACTCATATCCATCACCTGATATATCATCAATAAAAACTGGCATATCCATGTCTCCACTTGTAGCACCTAAACTAGCTTTAGCTTTTTCAGTTTGAACTTTCAACAATTGTAATTTGGCATCATTTGCTAGCAAGGCATTCTGTTGCTTAACAGCCTTTGTTAACTGATTGCTAATTCTAGTCAACGCATCTTCAATAGCTAAGATGTCATCTAACTTTCTAAATGTTTTACGAGTTACTTGAACGTCTTGCATAACTTCACGTTTTATTTCTAGCTTTCTACCGTCTTTTTCAATCGGTGTTTTAATTTTCCTTAGCTGTTGTAACCGTTCAACTTCTTCATCATTTAGTCCTTTTTCAGCTTCTTTGATACGTTTCATCATTCTAAACTGCCGTACCTTTAATAAGCGAATCTCATCATTCAAAATAAAAAAAGGATCATCATTCAGATTAGAATAGATGTCCTTTTCTTCATCAGATAACATATCGGCAAATATTATTTCGTATTCGCCAGTTTTAATAGCGTTCTTATTACCAAGTGGTGGCGAGGCTCGGCTATTACCTTTGTTGCCTACTGCGTTCTGATTACCAAAAGGAGCGCCTCCTCGATTAGTAACGTTACCTTTTGCATTGGTAACATTACCTTTCAATTCAGCACTCCATTTATCAATCGATTTCCATTTTCTAATTTGAGAATCTGAAACATTTAACTCAGAAGCAATTTCCTTTAATTGCTTCTCTCCGTTGGATTCTAGCCAAATCTTTTTAGCTTTGTCACGTCTAGGATCACGTTTCCTTGCCATTCAATACACACCACCTCGCATTCTTTTTAAGTTAAGTTTTGTTTTGTTAAATTAGTCTTTTCAGACAATTGAACACAGTTTTTATATAGTATCCATACTCCTTTTCATTGTCGTAAAAATGTTCTATCAATTCAATAAAAACTAAGCTAATTCCCTCCAGTAATAGAATAATAATAAATATTATACAAAATGCTACATATAATGGGTTAAAATCAGCCTTGCTAAGTTCCGATAAAAATTCTTTCTTAACTTCAGCATCAATAAACATATTAATTACTGAAGTTACTGATACTAGAATGCTAAATAATCCCAATGGAAACATAGTAGCTTTTATAAATTTTTTATGTGCTTTAGTCGTCTTTTTAATTTCTTTTTTCT
>OKGA01000272.1_pt1 | contig 16762 bp, 13 predicted proteins | sample 1611451 | NCBI WGS metagenome assembly OKGA01 (sample SAMN04436745, study PRJEB24849) | human gut metagenome | biome: human gut; feature: NICU; material: stool | host: Homo sapiens | place: USA: Saint Louis, MO | collected 2010-12-22
GCCTGCCTGAAGGCGCAGCAGAGCGGCGCCATCGAGCCGGTAGAAATGCCGCCGCGCCCCGCCTTCTACGACAAGAAATAAACGTTTCCCTTTTCTTGCGGGCGGCTGTGGCCGCCCTGACCCGTCAGGACTAAACAGATGAACAAAAAGAATGTAAAACTGGCCATCGCGCCGATTGGCTGGACCAACGACGATATGCCGGAGCTGGGCAAAGAGAACACTTTTCAGCAGACGGTGAGCGAGATGGCGCTGGCGGGCTTTACCGGCAGCGAAGTCGGCAGCAAATATCCGCGCGATCCGGCGGTCCTGAAGCCGATGCTCGACATTCGCGGCATCGAAATTTGCAACGCCTGGTTCAGCACCTTTTTCGCCAACGGCGAGAAAGCGAAAACCATCGACGAATTCGTTAACCACATGAATTTTTTGCACGCCATGGGCGCGCGCGTTATCGGCTGTTCCGAGCAGAGCAAAAGCATCCAGGGCACCACGCTGCCGGTGCTGGAGCAAAAGCCAGTCTTCACTGACGAAGAGTGGCGCTTGACGGCCGAAGGCTATAACGAACTGGCGGAGATCGCCGCGGCGAAAGGGATGCGCGTGACGCTGCACCATCATATGGGCACCGGCATTCAGACCGTGGAAGAGATCGACCGCTTTATGGCGCTGACCAATGACAATGTCGGGCTGCTCTACGATACCGGGCATATCTACTACTCCGAAGGCTCGCAGCAGGCGATGCTCGACGTGCTGCAGAAATATCTGCCGCGTATTTTCCACGTTCACCTGAAAGATGTTCGCGACGAGATCGTCGCCGAGGTGCGCGACAACCACCTCTGCTTCCTGGACGGCGTGAAGAAAGGCACCTTCACCGTGCCGGGCGACGGCGTTATCGACTTTAAGCCGGTGTTTAAGATGCTGGATGATTACGGCTATAAGGGCTGGATGGTAGTGGAAGCCGAGCAGGATCCGGCGTTGGCCAATCCGTTTGAATATGCGGTGAAAGCGCGCAAATATATTCGCGAGCACGCCGGGCTGTAACGTTATTCGCCGGATCCTCCTGCGCGCGTTGACGCTGCGCAGGAGGGTCCGTTCCGCTTTTTCATCTGCTTTTCACCGCTATTCCCGTCACATTCCCTGCATTATGTGAGGTAATTCATAAACCGATGAAATAAACCCCGCTGTGGGCGCAAACAAATGAAATTTTCCATCCATCTGGTACTATAGCGCTCATTATCCAGCCATATTTCTTTTTGACGGGCCGAAGTAATGACCAATAACCCTACTCAACTCTCCCTGTTACAGGATGATATTCGTCGCCGCTACGAAACGCTGAGCAAGCGCCTGAAGCAGGTGGCTCGTTATATTCTCGATAACAGCAACAGCATCGCCTTCGATACCGTGGCCTCTATCGCCGCGCAGGCTGACGTGCCGCCGTCGACGCTGATTCGCTTCGCCAACGCATTCGGCTTTAGCGGCTTCAACGAAATGAAACAGGTTTTTCGTCAGCACCTGATGGAAGAGACGGTCAACTATACCGAGCGCGCGCGTCTGTTCCGCCAGACCGCCACCGACGACGCCGCCACCTCGCCGGAAAGCCCGGCGGAGATCCTGAATGTCTTCACTATGGTCAACAGCCAGGCATTGCAGCAGCTGGCGATGCAGGTCAATCCTGACCAGCTCAATAAAGCGGTGCAGCTGCTGAACGAGGCGGAGAATATCTATGTCATCGGCCTGCGCCGCTCGTTTAGCGTCGCCTCCTATCTGGTTTACGCGCTGCGCCATCTTGAGCGTCGCGCTTTCCTGATCGACGGCCTGGGCGGCATGTTCACCGAGCAGCTCAGCCTGGTGAACCCGAAAGATGTGGTTATCGCCATCAGCTACTCTCCCTACGCGCGCGAAGCGGTAGAGCTGGTGGAGATGGGCGCGAAGCGCGGCGCGCATCAAATCGCCATTACCGACAGCCAGGTTAGCCCGCTGGCGGCCTTCAGCGACGTCTGCTTTGTGGTGCGCGAAGCGCAGGTGGACGGGTTCCGTTCGCAGGTCGCCTCGCTCTGCCTGGCGCAGACGCTGGCGGTGTCGCTGGCGTTGAATAACGCCAGCGCGTAAATCCAGTTTGTAGCATTAAAAAGGGCAACGCCAGAGTTGCCCTTTTTTATTTCTGAATGCAGTCTCCGCTAGCCGCGCGGATAGCTATCGCTGTTTACCCAGGCGTGATCTTTCTCCCAGGTGAATTTCCACAGCCGCACCGGGCCGGCCATCACGTTCAGATAGTAATTGTTGTAGCCAGCAATGGTCGCCACCGGATGGTAGCCGCGCGGCACGGTCACTACATCGCGGTTATAGGGCGCCATACACTCATCGAGCGAGCGATCGTCGGTGTAGACGCGCTGCATAGCGAAGCCCTGCTCTGGATCGAAACGGTGATAGTAGGTCTCTTCCAGGTAGGTTTCGTTTTCGCTGTTTTCTTCATCGTGCTTATGGCTCGGATAAGAGCTGGTATCGCCTTCGTTGGTATAGACCTCCACCACCAGCAGGCTGTCGGCCGGTTGGTTGTCCGGCAGAATATTGTGCACCAGACGCTGATTGCGCCCCTTGCCGCGCTGCTCGACGCCGACATCCGCTGGCGCAATCAGGCGCGCCGGCAGATTGCCCTGACCAGGGGCGTTGCAGACCGCCAGCTCCAGATCGCTGTCGGCGACGATTTCCACCTCGTCGTCATGAGGCACATACACCGAATAAGGCGGCACGCGCTCGAAGGGCGACATGCGCTTGCCGATGCCGGGAAATTCAGCGTGGCGCGTTTTCACCGAGGCGAGTCCCGCTACCAATACCAGGCAAAGCTCTTTATTGCCGCTGCTTAGCCGCAGCCTGTCGCCTTTTTTCAACAGATAGGCGTCAAAACCGACATAGCGCCATCCCGCGCTTTCCGGGGTGACGTGCTGGATGCGGCCGCTGGCGTCCGGCTGCTGCGCTTTTGCAAGAAAAGACATCCCACTCTCCTTTTTCAATCTGCAAACAAGCCGCTACAGGCGCGTCGCCGCAGGCCTGTAGCGGTAATAATGGCGTTATGGGTTTAGCTCAGGGTCGGCATGCTGAATTCCGAAACCGTCTGCTGGCCGCTCGGCCAGCGCGCCGTGGCGGTTTTCATGCGGGTATAGAAGCGCACGCCATCCGGTCCGTGCACGTTGAGCGCGCCGAACACCGAACGCTTCCAGCCGCCGAAGCTGTGGAACGCCATCGGCACCGGCACCGGTACGTTGACGCCGACCATGCCCGCTTCCACATCCTGTACGAACTCGCGCGCCGTATTGCCGTTACTGGTGAAAATGGCGCTGCCGTTGCCGAACTCATGGCTGTTAACCAGCTGCAGCGCGCTGGCGTAGTCCGGCGCGCGCATAATGCTCAGCACCGGCCCGAAAATCTCTTCGCGCCAGATCGTCATCTCCGGCGTCACATTGTCGAACAGCGTGCCGCCAACGTAGTAACCTTCCGCATGGCCCGGCACCTGGAAGTTGCGGCCGTCGACCACCAGCTTCGCGCCCTCTTGCTCGCCCTTGTCGATATAGCCCAGCACCTTTTTCTGATGCGCGGCGGAGACGACCGGCCCCATCTCATTCTCTTCCGCGCCCTGCATGATGCCAGGCCCGACGCGCAGCGCGTTGATCAGCGGCGTCAGGCGCGCAATCAATTTGTCGGCGGTGTCGTCACCGACCGCAACCACGACCGGCAGCGCCATGCAGCGCTCGCCGGCCGAGCCGAACGCGCCGCCCATGATGGCGTTTACCGTCGCGTCGAGATCGGCGTCCGGCATGACGATGGCGTGGTTTTTCGCCGCGCCGAACGCCTGCACGCGTTTGCCATGGGCGCTTGCGGTTTTGTAGATATGCTCGGCGACGCCGGACGAGCCGACGAAGCTTACCGCCGCGATGCGCGGATCTTTATAAAGCTGCTCGGCGTCTTCGTTAGAAGAGTGCACCACGTTGAACACGCCGTCCGGCAGACCCGCCTCTTTCAGCAGTTCGGCCATACGCACCGCCGCCGAAGGATCGAGCGCCGGTGGCTTAAGCACGAAAGTGTTGCCGCAGGCCAGCGCGATGGGGAACATCCACAACGGCACCATCGCCGGGAAGTTAAACGGCGTAATGCCCGCCACCACGCCGACCGGCTGCATCAGCGAGTAGCTGTCGACGCCGGTGCCGACGTTGGCGGAATATTCGCCTTTGATCAGATGGGGAATGCCGCAGGCGAACTCCACGACTTCCAGCCCGCGCGTTAGCTCGCCCTGCGCGTCCGACCACACCTTGCCGTGTTCGGACACAATCAGTTCGGCCAGTTCGTCGCGATGCTGCTCCATCAGCGCCTTGAAGTTAAACAGCACGCGGGCGCGGCGCAGCGGCGAGGTTTTCGACCAGGCGGGAAAGGCCTCATGCGCGACTTTAATCGCCTCAGCGACTTCCGCGCCGGTGCTCTGGGTAAGCTCGCGCGCCACTTTTCCGGTCGCCGGGTCATAGACAGGGATGGTTTCGTTGCTGGCGCTGTAGGTAATCTGACCGCCAATGAAGTTTCCTGTAATGTTCATTTCATAGCCTCTTAAGATGTGTGAGTTCCCTGCAGAGCCTTAGCGTGACGCCACGCTGTCTGACCAGGCAAAACCGAAAGCATGCTATGAAGCTATTACAGTGAAATAAATTTTTCAAATAAAAGTTTTTGGAAAATTCCCTTTTAGCGGCGTGGATCGCATTTTTCCTGCTGGCGCAAAAAACCGCGCGCTATAAGGGCGTAGAGAGAATGTTGCTATGCGGATAAAGCGCGATTTTCTGTTGATCAGAAGGGACGAAAGCGGCACGGCAGAGACGTAAAATGAAATTAATGCGAGGCAGATCTCAACCTTTACATTCCATAATTCACTATTTATGAAATAAATGTTTTCTTTGCCATCAGCTTATTCCCTTATCTCTTGCATCGCTACAGGAGCCGCAGCATGGCCATCGATCCGACCCGTTTCTGTATTAACCGTAAAATTGCGCCGAACCTCTCATTAGAGGCCTTTTTCCAGCTGGTTCAGCGCCTGGGACTGAACAAGGTTGAACTGCGTAACGACATGCCGAGCGGAAAGGTGTGCGACGACCTGACCGCGGAGCAGACGCGCGAGCTGATAGCGAAATACAATATCGACGTAGTGACTATCAACGCGCTCTACCCCTTTAACCGCATAGATGAGACGCTGCTGGCCAAAGCCGACGCGCTGCTGCGCGACGCGCAGGCGATCGGCGCCAGAGCGCTGGTGATGTGCCCGCTAAACGAAGGCGTCGAGATTACGCCGGAGGAGACGCTGGCAGCGCTCCGCACGCTGGCGCCGCGCTTTGCGCAGCATGGCGTACAGGGGCTGGTCGAGCCGCTGGGCTTTCCGGTCAGCTCGCTGCGCTCGGCAGTGCAGGCACAGCAGCTGATCCGTGACGCACAGGCGCCGTTTAAGCTGGTGATCGACACTTTCCACCACCATCTGTATGAGCATGCCGAGCAGGAGTTTCCGGCGGAGATCGATGTCGAGATGATTGGCCTGGTGCACCTTTCCGGCGTGGAAGACAGGCGCGCCACCGCCGAACTCACCGATGAAGAGCGCATTATGCTGAGCGACCGCGACGTGCTGAACAGCGTGGCGCAGGTAAAGCGGCTGGAGATGCTCGGCTATAAAGGCGTTTACGCTTTCGAGCCCTTCTCGTCCGAGCTTAACGGCTGGACCCCCGCTGAGATTGAGCGCCAGATCCGTCACAGCATCGCGCTGCTGCAGGCCTGACTATCGCGCGGCGGGCTCCTCGTTCGCCGCGTTGCCCTACCCTTATCTGTGTCTTGCGACACTTTTTTGGCCTCGGTCGGAGGCCGCTTTTTTACCCTTCCTTCGCCTCTTCCGCCGCCGTCGGCAGACGACGCGCCAGCCGCAGCGTGCAGAACAGCCCCAGACAGACCAGCAGCGCCGTCAGCAGATAGACCAGCGGCACGCCCGCAAAGCTCATGATAAAGCCCGCGATCGGACCGGTGATCCCCAGCGCTAAATCCATAAAGGCGGTGTAGGTCGCCAGCGCGCTGCCCTGATTCGCCTGCGGCACCGCTTTCACCGCCACCACGCCAAGCGCCGGAAAGACCAGCGAAAAGCCGGCGCCGGTCAGCAGCGCGCCGGTTTTCGCCATCCAGGGCTCGAATGCGCCCGCCACCAGAAACAAACCAACCGCCTCTACCGCCAGGCAGGCAGCCGCGACGCGCAGCCCGCCGAAGCGGTTAATCGCGTTGGGAAAGAGCAGCCGCGCGCCGACAAAGGCGGCGCTAAACAGCGTCAGCGCGAAGGCTGCGCCGTCCCAGCCTTTCGCCTGATAGAAGAGCGTAATAAAGGTGGCGATGACGCCGAACCCCGCCGATCCCATCGCCAGAATCAGACCAAAGCCGTAAATCTTGCCGAGCACGTCGCGAAACGGCAACGGCCGCGCGCGGCTGCCCTTTACCGCCGGACGCGCCAGCGCCAGCGCTATCGCCAGCGCGCAGATGGCGATAATCACCACAGAGAGCAGCAGCAGCCCGCCCTGCCGATAGATAATGACGCCAAGCGGCGCGCCCAGCGCCATCGCGCCATAGGTGCAGATGCCGTTCCACGAGATGACGCGGCCGATATGCAGCGAGCCGACCCGCGCCACGCCCCATAGCGAGGTGCCGGTACCGGTAAAACTCTGACCGACCCCGAGAATCACGCGTCCTGTGCAGAGCAGCGCCAGGCTGGCGACAGGCGAAGCGGCAAGCCGGGTCGCCAGCAGATAGCAGAGCCCGCTGATCAGCACGCCCGCCAGCCCCAGCACCACGATGCGCTTCGGCCCCCAGATATCGGCGTAGCGCCCGGCATGAGGACGGCTCAGCAGCGTCGCCACATATTGCAGGCTGATCACGACGCCCGCCCAGAAGGCGCTGTAGCCGAGCTGGTCATGCACCAGGCCCGGCAGCACCGCCAGCTGCAGGCCAATGGTGAGGTAGCTGGCGAAGTTGTAGATCACGATAGAGATAATCAGCAGGGTTAAGCCGATACCCTTATGAGCCGGTTCCGCTGCAGGTTGATCTGGCATGACAAAGTGCGCTCGTGGTTGACTGAATTTACTCTACAGCTTGCCACCATAAGCGGAATATTTCGAGCCGCCGCCGCATCGGGGCGGCAGTTTTAGTCATCGGTCGTCATTGACGCTCCTGAGTTTTCAGGTGCGCGTCACCGCTCCTGCGCGGTGATTATCAACATAGATGGACCTGCCATCGCCAGAGAAACGATCGGGCAACGCAATCCTGACCAGGGTGAAAAAGTCTGATTATCGCTGCGCTTTCATAGAAGAATCAGGCGTTTAATTACCGTTCAGCTACACTACTCTCTGCGGTCTGGCTTTTCAGGAGAGGGAATGAGCGAACTACAGCAGGAAAAAATTGGGCAAAATATTCTGACTAAGCTGGCGATGCTGGTGATTATTCTCGCCGGGATCCGCGCCGCCTCCGATATTATGGTGCCCTTCTTACTGGCCGCCTTTTTCGCCATCGTGCTCAATCCTATCGTCACCTTCCTGATGCGGCGCGGCTGGCGGCGCGGGCTGGCGATCACAGTGGTGATTACGGTGATATTTATCGTGATTTTGCTGCTGGTAGCGGTGCTGGCCAGTTCGGTGAGCGAATTCTCCGATATCTACCCGCAGCTGCGCGCCACTCTGGAACAGAAGATGAGCGTGGTGCAGCACCTGGCGTCAGGTATCGGCATTCACGTTTCCACTACTACGCTGGTGCAGCGCTTCGATCCCAATATGCTGATGTCGTTCGCCACCGTCGCGCTGACGCAGTTCTCCGGCATGATGAGCAATTTCGTGCTGCTGATCCTGACCGTGGTATTTATGCTGTTCGAAGTGCACCACCTGCCCTACAAGATGCGTAACGCGCTGACCAATCCGCAGATCCGCATTGCCGGGCTGCACCGGGCGCTGAAAGGCGTGACGCACTATCTGGCGCTGAAGACGCTGATCAGCCTGATTACCGGCGTGTCGGTATGGGGCTGCCTGTTTCTGCTCGATATCAAATTCGCGCTGCTGTGGGGCGTGGTGGCGTTTATTCTTAACTACATTCCCAATATCGGCCCGATTATCGCCGGCGTGCCGCCGGTACTGCAGGCGCTGCTGCTCAACAGCCCCTACGACGCGATGCTGGTGGCGGCGCTGTTTACCGCGATTCATATGGTGTTCGGCAATATGCTGGAGCCGCGCGTGATGGGGCGCGGCCTGGGGCTCTCGACGCTGGTGGTGTTTCTGTCGCTGATTTTCTGGGGCTGGCTGCTCGGCCCGGTCGGCATGCTGCTCTCGGTGCCGCTGACCAGCATCACTAAAATCCTGATGGAGACCACGCCTGGCGGCAGCCGACTGGCGATTATGCTCGGCGCTGGCCGCCCTAAACGGCATAAAATCTAGCCCAGCAGCCGCCGCTTCACCTGCGTCAGATGGCTCTCCATCGCGGCGCGCGCGGCGGCGGCGTCGCCTGCGTAGATAGCCGCGGCGATCTGCTGATGGTCGCGGTTCATCTCATCGGTAAAGGTGTTGTCGGCAAAATGGCGCTCCAGCCGCCGGAAGCGCGCGCTGTCGCGCTTGTTCCAGAGAAATTCCATCATTTCGCGCAGCACCTCGTTACCGCTCATTTCGCTAATCAGCAGATGAAAGCCTTTGTCCTGTTCGAGAAAGTCCGCGTCGTTGGCGCGGTAGCGCAGCAGCGTATCGGCCAGCGCGCGCAGCTGTTTGCGCTGCGTCGGGCTGCCGTTGCGCGCCGCCATCTCCGCCAGCATGCCTTCGAAAGCGAGACGCGCCTGCAACAGATCTTCCAGGCTGTAATCCGCCTCCGCCGCAGGCGTGCTGGCCGACGGCAGCGGCTGCGTCACGAAGACGCCGTTGCCGGTGCGAATATCCACCCAGCGGGTCATCTCCAGCGCAATCAACGCCTCACGCACCGAGGAGCGGCTGACCCCCAGCTGCTTCGCCAGCTCGCGCTCCGGCGGCAGCGCCGCGCCTGGGGCAAACTCGCCGCGTTGAATGCTTTCCACGATCGCGTTGGCGATCTGACGATAAAGACGTTCCGTTTTTAGCACTGGCAGCGCCATATTTTTTCTCCTGTCAGCAGCGGTGCAGCGTAGCACAGGCCGCGCCCCCTTTCCGACAGACGCAATTCACTGCGCTGCGATCGCGATCACGGCCTTTCCCGTCAGGCTAGCATACTCTTGGCCCAGCGGCCTGACCACTGGGCCAAATTTGCGGCTAAGGAGTAAAAATGGAACATACATGGCGCTGGTATGGCCCCAACGATCCGGTTTCGTTAGACGATGCGCGCCAGGCGGGCGCGACCGGCATTGTGACCGCGTTGCACCATATCCCCAACGGTGATGTCTGGCCGGTGGAGGAAATTAAAGCGCGTCAGGCGCTGCTGGCGGAAAAAAATCTGGTCTGGTCGGTGGTAGAAAGCATTCCGGTGCACGAGGCGATCAAAACACAGCGCGGAGACTATCAGCGCTATATCGCCAACTATCAGCAGTCGATACGCAATCTGGCCGCCTGCGGCGTCGAAACGGTGTGCTACAACTTTATGCCGGTGCTCGACTGGACGCGCACCGATCTTGCCTGGACGCTGCCGGACGGCGCCAAAGCGCTGCGCTTCGACGCTGACGCCTTCGCCGCCTTTGAGCTGCATATTTTGCAGCGCCCCGGCGCGCAGCAGGATTATTCAGCGGCGGAGCAAGAGACGGCCGCCCGCTGCTTCGCCGCCATGAGCGACGAGGATAAGGCGCTGCTGACGCGCAATATTATCGCCGGTCTGCCGGGCGCAGAAGAGGGTTATACGCTGGATCAGTTCCGCGCGCAGCTGGCGCAGTACGACGGCATCGACAAAGCGAAGCTGCGCGAACATATGGCGGTCTTTCTGCGCGCCATCGTGCCGGTCGCCGAAGAGGTCGGCATCAAGCTGGCGGTGCACCCGGACGATCCGCCGCGCCCGATTCTCGGCCTGCCGCGTATTATCTCTACGGAAGAGGATATGCAGTGGCTGAAAGAGACGGTAGACAGCCTGCACAACGGCTTCTGCTTCTGCACCGGCTCTTACGGCGTGCGCGCCGACAATAACCTGACGCAGATGGCGACGCGGTTCGCGGATCGCATCAACTTTATCCACCTGCGCGCCACGCAGCGCGAAGCCAACCCCAACAGCTTCCACGAGGCGGCGCATCTGGCGGGCGATGTCGATATGGTCGGCGTGATCAAGGTCATTTTGGCGGAAGAGCAGCGCCGTCGGCGCGCGGGCGAGAAGCATGCGATCCCGATGCGTCCCGATCACGGCCATCAGATGCTCGACGACCTGCACAAGCGTACCAATCCGGGCTATTCGGCGATAGGTCGCCTGAAAGGACTGGCGGAGCTGCGCGGCGTCGAGCTGGCGCTGCGCCAGACGCTGTTTAACGATTAATACAGGGCAAAACAGGGCATGGGCGACATAGCGCAGCCTTTTGCCCTGTTACTGCTACTGCGGAAACAGGCTCCGGTCGGTGATCGCCGCCACATCCACCTTATTCGGCAGAATGTTCAGCTCGCTGAAGAGATCCGACACCTTCTGCACCTTTTCAATATCTTCAGGCGTGACGGCACGAATTCCGTGAGAGATGCGTGCGGTGATTTTCTCCGCGTCGGCCGGCGGCAGGCGCGTCAGCTGCGCATATACCTGGTTGTACTCCTCTTTATGGGCCAGCGCCCAGGCGCGCGCTTTCGCCAGCCGCTGGGCGAAATCGGCGATAGCCGCGCGCTTGCCGGGGTCGTCCAGCGATTGCTGGGTGGCGGTCACGAACGACAGCGCAGTGGTCAGCCCTTTGCCGTCGCGCAGCAGCCGCGCGCCGTGCTGCTCGGCGATGCCGAGATAGGGATCGAAGGTCGCCCAGGCGCCAATCTGCCCGGAATTAAAGGCAGCGCTGGCGTCGGTCGGCAGCACAAAGCGCACCGGCACGCTGTCGCGCGGCACCTGTGCTTCACCCAGCGCCTCATAGAGCAGGTGCTGCGAGATGCTGCCGCGCGCCGAGGAGACCACGACCTCCTTCCCTGCCAGATCCTTTACGCTGCGCACCGGCGAATCAGCGGGCACGATCAGTCCGTTCGACCCGGCGTCGCCGACGTTGGTGGCGATGATTTTCAGCGGCACGCCGCCGGATGCCGCCATCAGCACCGGCAGATCGCCCGCGTAAGAGGTATCGACCGCGCCGGCGCGCTGCGCTTCGAACAGCGGCGCCGCGCCCTGAAAGTTAGCCCAGCGATAGCGCCAGGGCGCATCCTTCAGCACGCCGGAGGCCTCCACCAGCGAACGCAGATTGCGCGCCTGGTCGCCCAGCACCAGCGTGACCTCGCTGAGATCGGGCGCCGCCTGCGCCATCGCGCTGGCGCTCAGCAGCAGTGCCGCCACACAGGCTTTAAGTCTGTTCATGGCGGCTCCTTACAGGGCGTTGCGGTTGAGCTGGCGAATATAGGCATCCCAGTGCAGCTGATACTTTTTGTTGCGAATGCTGGTATCAAACGCCTGCGCCGCCTTTTCCGACACCGCGTCCGGCAGAATAATCAGCTCCGCGCCGCCCGACTGCGCGGCCAGCTGCGCCTGACAGGCGCGTTCGAGATAGTAGAGGTTATAAAAGGCTTCTTCGATGCTGCCGCCAGCGGTCAGCAGACCGTGATTGCGCAGGATCAGCGCGTTCAGGCTGCCGAGATCCTTGACGATGCGCTGCTGCTCGTCGAGATCCAGCGCGATCCCCTCGTAGTCGTGGTAGCCGACGCGGTTGTGAAAACGGGTGCTGTGCTGCGAGATCATCAGCAGCCCGCCCTTTTGCGCCGACACGCCGATGCCCGCCGCCGTGTGGGTATGCAGCACCGCGTGCGCATCCGGCCGGGCGCGATGAATGGCGCTGTGGATCACGAAGCCGGCCGGGTTGATCCCGAGCCCGGTAGGATCGTCGATAATATTGCCGTCGATATCGATCTTCACCAGGGTTTCCGGCTGGATCTCGTCAAACGTCTGGCCGTATGCGTTAATCAGGAAATGCGGCCGATCGCCCGGCACGCGCAGCGAGAAATGGGTGTAGATATGGTCGGTCCAGCGCAGCTTCGCCGCCAGATGATAGGCCTGCGCCAGCCTGACGCGCGCCTGCCATTCCGCATCGGAAATACGCTGTTGAAGAGTAGAAGATGCCAGGGTTGCCGTACTCATAGACGCCTCTTTTTACGCTGTTCAGTGTGGCGTCACTGTTACACAGCGTTTTCGCTGCAGGGAAATGCCAAAAGCGGCAAAACAATGTCAATAAATGCAAAGTGCGGTCGATACTTGATCTGTATCACCTGCCAGCCTGAGCAAAACGCTACCCTGCACGGCCTGAGGGCGTGCTATGCTGCGCTGATTAAATTCGCACCTCCTCACAGACGCTTTAACATTCAGAGGAATTAGCGGTGCCGCCGTTAAAACGAAAACGCGACTACGCAAGAATAATTATTATTTTGTCCGGGGTGCTTCCCTTGCTGCTCGGCATTCTGTTCACGGCTATCGACGCGCGGCACACCGTCCAGCAGCAGCAGATCAACGCCGCCAACACCCTGCTCTCGCAGGCGGAAAAGATGAGCGACAGCGCCTGGGATATGATCACCTGGCTACGTCGTTTTCACTACCAGCCCTGCAGCAAATTCGAAGACGAACTGCAGCGCGCCGGCAACCTCAACGCCTATTTCCGTGCTATCGGCAAGCTGGAAGGCGTGAAAATCACCTGCTCCTCGGCCTACGGCATGAATCCCGGCTCGTTAAGCGAGATGATGCTGCGTGCGCCGCCGGTGACCGGCAAGGCCTGGTGGAGCCTCTCTCTTGCCGGCACGGCTGGCGTCCCGCAGCGTCCAGCGGTAATTTTCGTGCGGCAGCTGGCGGATGATGAGGGCTTTTGGGCGATTATCGACGGCCAGTATCTGATGGACTTTATGAGCGCTATCGGCGAAACGCGCGGCTATCGGCTCAGCATGCGCTTCAGCGACGGCGCGCCGATTTCCATCGGCAAGTCGACGCCGCCCCACGCCAGCCTGTTTAGCGCCCAGATTTATCAGGCGCAATCGCGCCGCTATCCCATCAGCGTAACCATCGAGACGCCCGGCTCGGAGATCATGCACGCCTGGCGCCAGGTGACTTTTATTTTCCTGCCGATGACGGCCATCCTCTCTATTCTGCTGATGGTGCTGACTGCCAACTGGCTGCAGCGTCGTATCTCCTGGCGCGATGAGATCCGCCGCGCCATTAATGCGCGCCGCTTTTCGGTCTGCTACCAGCCGGTTTATAACAATCACACTCAGACTTGTTCCGGTGCCGAAGCCTTGCTGCGCTGGACGCTGCCGAACGGCGACGCGGTTCGGCCCGATATCTTTATCACCGCCGCTGAAGCGGAGGGCATGATTGTGCCGCTGACGCGTCATCTGCTCGATTTGATCGCCGAAGATGTTCAGCAGTGGCAGGTCGAGCCAGGCTTTCATATCGGTATCAACGTCGCCGCGGATCATCTGCAGCATCCGGACTTTGTGGAAGATATGCTTAACTTCGCCGATAAAATTAAGCGGACGTCGCTGCAAATTACCCTGGAACTCACAGAACGCAGCCTGATTAAAGACGGCGAAGATGTGGCGAGAAAACTCGATCGTCTGCGCGCCGACGGGATGAAAGTGGCGATCGATGATTTCGGCACCGGGCACTGCTCGCTCAGCTATCTGCAAACCTTCTCGCTGGACTACCTGAAAATCGATCGCGGCTTTATTAACGCCATCGAATCGCTGTCGGGCGAAACGCCGGTGCTGGATGCGATTATCGCCCTCAGCCATAAGCTGAAGCTGGAGGTGCTGGGCGAAGGGGTGGAGAACGAAATGCAGTATCTCTACCTGCGCCAGCGCGGCGTGACCTTTATTCAGGGCTACTATTATGCTTTGCCCCTGAATAACCGCGCGCTCATCGCCTGGCTCGCAGAGCATGCGCATCAGCCGATGCACACAGAGGACGCTGACGATGCTCAACTGCACTCTTCTTGACGACTACCAGAACGTCGCCCTGTCGCTGGCCGACTGGGCGTCACTGCAGCCCGCCGTGCAAACCCGATCGCTCCATCACCCTGTCGCCGACGACGACGCGCTAATCGCCGCGCTGGCCGACAGCGATATTATCGTGGCGATGCGCGAGCGTACTCCGCTCACCGCCGCCCGTCTGGCGCGACTGCCGCGGCTGAAGCTTATTGTGACCTCGGGCATGCGCAATGCCGCCATCGATCTGGACGCCTGCCGCGCGCGCGGTATCGCGGTATGCGGCACCGAGAGCAGCAGCGCGCCGCCGCTGGAGTTGACCTGGGGTTTGCTGCTGGCGCTGGCGCGTCATATCGTGCCGGAGAATCAGGCGCTGCGCAGCGGCGGCCCCTGGCAGCAGCATCTTGGCATTGGGCTGGAAGGCAAAACCCTGGGGCTGATTGGCCTGGGCAAAATCGGCGGCGGTATGGCGAAAGTAGCGCAGGCGTTCGGCATGCAGGTTTGTGCCTGGAGTCAAAACCTTACCGCCGAACGCGCCGCGGCGTGCGGCGCGACGCTGATGCCGTCGCTTCCGGCGCTGCTGGCGGCGAGCGATGTCGTGTCGCTTCATCTGGTGTTAAGCGCGCGCACGCGTCATCTGCTCGACGCCGCCGCGCTGGCGCAGATGAAGCCAGGCGCGCTGCTGGTAAACACCGCGCGCGCGGGCCTGGTGGATCAGCAGGCGATGATCGCCGCCCTGCGCACTGGCCAGCTGGCGGGTGCCGCGCTGGACGTGTTCGACGTCGAACCGCTGCCTGCCGATCATCCGCTGCGGCAGCTGCCGAACGTACTGGCGACGCCCCATCTCGGCTATGTCGCTGACAGCAACTACCGGCGCTATTTCACCCAGGCGGTCGAGGATATCGCCGCCTGGCTGCGGCACCAGCCGCTGCGATCGCTGCTTTAACGCCGCCTTCTGACACAAACACAGGCAGATTAACCGAAGCGCGGCCGCGACTTTTTTTCTCTTTGCGCGAAGCGCCGCAAAATTTTGCAAAAATCAGCGGCGTTAAGCTGCTTTTTAACGCCTTTTCAGGCGGCATTTCAATCTGCTATCGTCGGCAAAAAAGACCGCTATCAGACCAAACATGACAAATATCAATGAAAAACGGTATACTCTGCCACTTGTCGCAATAATTTCAACACTAATTATTGCGCTTCGTAGCCAGTGGAAAATTCTGCCGAACGGCTATGCTTAAATTTTCTCAATGCCGCGGACTGCATCGTTCAACCGGTTCGCGACCTTGAGGACTTTCATGTGCTATTACAGGGTAAATCTATGAAATTACGTAGGAAGCGTGTCAAACCTATTGGGCTGGATGACGTCACGATTATCGATGACGCCCGCTTACGCAAAGCCATTACGGCAGCGTCGCTGGGCAACGCGATGGAGTGGTTCGATTTCGGCGTGTACGGCTTTGTCGCCTATGCGTTGGGTAAAGTCTTTTTCCCCGACGCGTCGCCAGGCGTGCAGATGATCGCCGCGCTCGGTACCTTCTCAGTTCCTTTCCTTATTCGCCCGCTGGGCGGCCTCTTCTTCGGTATGCTGGGCGATAAGTACGGTCGCCAGAAGATTCTCTCTATCACCATTGTGATTATGTCGATCAGCACCTTCTGTATCGGCCTGATACCTTCCTACGCCTCGATTGGCATCTGGGCGCCGATTCTGCTGCTGCTCGCCAAGATGGCGCAGGGCTTCTCGGTGGGCGGCGAGTATACCGGCGCCTCGATCTTCGTCGCCGAATATTCGCCCGACCGCAAGCGCGGCTTTATGGGCAGCTGGCTCGACTTCGGCTCTATCGCCGGCTTCGTGCTCGTCGCGGGCATCGTGGTGCTGATCTCGGCGATTATCGGCGAAGCGAAATTTATGGAATGGGGCTGGCGCCTGCCGTTCTTCCTCGCGCTGCCGCTCGGCATTATCGGTCTGTACCTGCGCCACGCGCTGGAAGAGACGCCGGCCTTCCAGCAGCACGTTGAGAAGCTGGAGCAAGGCGACCGCGAAGGTCTGCGCGACGGCCCGAAAGTGTCGTTTAAAGAGATCGCCACTAAGCACTGGAAAAGCCTGCTTGCCTGTATCGGTCTGGTGATCGCCACCAACGTCACCTACTACATGCTGCTAACCTACATGCCGAGCTATCTGTCGCATAACCTGCACTACTCGGAAGATCACGGCGTGCTGATCATCATCGCCATTATGCTCGGCATGCTGTTTGTACAGCCGGTGATGGGGATGCTCAGCGACCGCTTTGGCCGTCGTCCGTTCGTTATCATTGGCAGTATCGCCCTGCTGATCTTCGCCATTCCGGCCTTTATGCTGATCAACAGCGGCGTGCTGGGGCTGATTTTCGCCGGACTGCTGCTGATGGCGGTGATCCTTAACGCCTTTACCGGCGTGATGGCGTCGTCGCTGCCGGCGATGTTCCCGACGCACATCCGCTACAGCGCGCTGGCGAGCGCCTTTAACATCTCGGTGCTGATTGCCGGTCTGACCCCGACCCTCGCCGCCTGGCTGGTAGAAACCACCAATAATCTCTATATGCCAGCCTACTACCTGATGGTAGTGGCAGTGATCGGTTTGATTACCGGCATCTATATGAAAGAGACGGCGAACAAAC
>OKGA01000277.1_pt1 | contig 16441 bp, 16 predicted proteins | sample 1611451 | NCBI WGS metagenome assembly OKGA01 (sample SAMN04436745, study PRJEB24849) | human gut metagenome | biome: human gut; feature: NICU; material: stool | host: Homo sapiens | place: USA: Saint Louis, MO | collected 2010-12-22
CTCAGAGGAGCAGGGTATGACATCCATTTTCGCCAGCGATCCGATTCCTACCGATCCCGTCCCGATCCCCGATCCAATACCGCAGCCGCCGCCGAGTCCGCAACCGGATCCGCAGCCAGAGCCGGGCTATCCGCCGATCCTCGATCCGCTGCCGCATCGGTAAAAAAAAGGGCGCGCTGACTGAACAGCGCGCCCTTTTTAGTTCGGCTGCGGATTAGGGCAGCTGCAGCACGTCGAGGCGTACCGCCGGCGCCGTCTCGTCCTCTTCCTGCCAGCCGGCAGGCTGCACCGGCAGCGTTTCACGGTCAAAGGCGAGATCGCCGCCGTCCACCACCGCATCGCCATGCTGGATGCCTTTAAAATCGAACAGCGCGGTATCCGCCAGATGCGACGGCACGACGTTCTGCATCGCGCTGAACATCGTCTCAAGCCGTCCCGGATAGCGCTTATCCCAGTCGCGCAGCATATCGCCGATCACCTGGCGCTGCAGGTTCGGCTGCGAACCGCAGAGGTTGCACGGAATAATCGGGAACTTGCGCGCCTCAGAGAAGCGTACGATATCTTTTTCCCGGCAGTAGGCCAGCGGACGGATCACGATATGTTTGCCGTCGTCGCTCATCAGCTTCGGCGGCATGCCTTTCATTTTTCCGCCATAGAACATGTTCAAAAACAGCGTCTGCATAATGTCGTCGCGATGGTGGCCCAGCGCGATTTTCGTGCAGCCCAGCTCGGTGGCGGTACGATAGAGAATGCCGCGGCGCAGGCGCGAACAGAGCGAGCAGGTGGTTTTGCCTTCCGGGATCTTCTCTTTAACGATGGAGTAGGTGTCTTCCTCAACGATTTTGTATTCGACGCCCAGCGATTCCAGATATTCCGGCAGGATATGCCCCGGAAAGCCCGGCTGTTTCTGGTCGAGGTTGACCGCCACCAGCGAGAAGTTAACCGGCGCGCTCTGCTGCAGATTGCGCAGGATCTCCAGCAGCGTATAGCTGTCTTTGCCGCCTGACAGGCAGACCATAATGCGGTCGCCCTCTTCAATCATGTTGTAATCGGCGATAGCGGCGCCGACGTTGCGACGCAGACGCTTCTGAAGTTTGTTGAGGTTGTACTGTTCTTTCTTGTCAACCGTTTGATTTTCTTGCATTAAGTTATATCTCAGCAACCAAAAGAGGGCAGATAACGCGCAGCGCTTCGGCGCGCCATCCTGCTATTCAGCGTAGTCAGCAGGCAAAAGTATGCCGCGTATGGTACGGATTACGGCGGCGAATGCCAGCACGTTTTATGGCGGCATCAGACAGAAGTCGCTGCGGCTTTACTCTCTCTTATGTCGCGAGCAGGGGTATCGGCGCTTCCTCATGCCCTGGCTGGGCTAAGGAAATAAAACGGGCGTAAAAATAACGCGCGAGCAAAGAGGCTGTAATCGATTTTCTCTGTTACAGCCTGATAGCCGTTATGTGAGCTTAAGGCTATCTCGATTCATAAACCAGATCCCCAGCGCCAGCGCCAGAAATCCCGCCGCGCCGATCATGACCGCACTCCAGCCGCCAGCGTGCCACAGTATGCCCGCCAGCGCTGATCCTATCGCCGCGCCGATAAAGTTAGAGACGACAAAGATGGTGCTCAGGCGACTGCGCATCGCCGGATTAATTGAAATGATGCGTGTCTGATGCAACACGTTTAACGTCTGTACGGCGATATCGATCAGGATAATCGCCAGGACGATTAACCCGATGCTGTTGCGGCCCCAGGCGGCAACACCGATAGCCACCAGGGCCAGTAGCAGCGCCAGGCCCGTCGCCGTCACCGAGTGACCCCGGTCATGCAGAATGCCTGCCCGTCTGGCCATCAGCGCGCCTGCCAGTCCTGCCAGTCCCGTCAGGCCAATCTGGCTGACCGTATAAGAGTAGGGTGCCGCACTCAACAAAAAGGTCAGGCTGGTCCAGAACATCGTGAAAACAAGAAAGCCGCAGGCAGCGATAAGCAGGGTGATACGCACCGTTGCGCTTTCCGCTATCACCGACAGCAGCGAGCGCATTAATACTCTGTAACTGAGATGCTGGCGAGGAATATCGGCTGGAAGCATTCGCAGCATCAGGAGCGACAGGATGAACGCGCCGCCCGCAGCGATAAAATAGACCGCACGCCAGCCGAGCAAATCGGCAATTACTCCGCTGACGGTTCTCGACAAGAGAATGCCGATAAGCATTCCTGAAATGATAGTGCCCAACACTTTTCCTAACTGAGACGGGCTCGCCAGATCGCCGGCAAACGGCGTCAAAAGCTGGCCGGCGACGGTCGTCAGCCCTGTCAGCGCCATTGCCGCCATCAGTAATGGCATAGAGGGCGCAAGTGCCGTCAGACAAAGCGAAAGCGCTGAGAGAAAGAGGATGGCAGGAATCAGCCTGCGGCGATTCCGGATGTCACCCAGCGGCACCAGCAGCAGAATGCCGGTTGCATAACCTAACTGGGTGAAAGTGATAAGCATACTTGCTGAGTCTGGCTGAGCGCCAAATGAGAGGGCGATATCATTCAGCAGCGGCTGTGCCCAGTAGAGATTACCGACCGCCATTCCGCCAGTGATGGCAAACAGCAGGATGAGCATGCGATTTAAAGCTGACTTTTCTGGCGTGCCGATATTCTCAGGGCTATTGATCTTCACTCAACCTCCATTTCATCCATTACGGGCTAATTCCCCTGTCTTATGGCTCAGAAATCTGCATCAGCTCACCACTGAGGCGCGGCAGGGGAATCTCCCCAATGATACGAGCCATATAATCCGGATAATCAATAATAGCCTGCTCCACTATCGACGTACGAACTGCGCGACTTTTCCATCCCCCCGATAATACAAAAGCCGCCATCGCTGGCGGCTTGGAAATCATCTCATCGCGATAAGCGCCAGCAGCCGGGCTGCCGTTGGCGCTGTGCTATTAATTCACCGTCGCGGTCTTCATCGCCGCACGCTGCGGCAACAGCCAGAGAAAGGCGATGATAATCAGCGCCAGCGTCAGCGAGGCGCTGTAGCGGCTCAGCGCAAGGCCGCCCGATGCGATGGGCTTATCCAGGAAGTCGCCCACCACCGCGCCCAGCGGTCGGGTCAGGATAAAGGCAGCCCAGAAGAGCGCGGTGCGCGAAAGCGCGGTAAAGCGGCTGGCAGCCCAGATAATGGCCAGCGCGCCGACAAACAGCAGGATCCCGCCGTCGTAGCCCAGTCCTTCGCTGTCTGCGGTCCAGTCGCCTAGTGCCGTGCCCAGGGTTTGCGAGAACATAATGGTGACCCAGTAAAAACACTCGGTGACGCCGTTGTTGACGGAATTCACGGCGATAGTGCCGCAGGTAATGCGCCAGATAAACAGCGAGAGAACCAGCAGCGTGCTCAGCAGCAGCGTGCCGCCCAGATAGCCTATCCCCAGCGAGCGATCGGCAAAGTCCGCCAGCGTGGTGCCGACGGTGGTGGTGGCAACCACGGTAAACCAGTAGATCCACTTATTAAAGCTGTGGCGTTTAATCTGCACCACGACGGCGACTAAAAAGATAATGGCGAAAATCAGCGTACCGGTCAGGTAGCCCAGATTCATCGACATGGTTACCGCATCGCCGCCGGTTTCACCCAGCGTAGTTGCAGCGATCTTAGTTAACCAGAACGCCAGAGTAACGGCAGGGACTTTGCTGAGGGTTTGAGAATCTGCGATCTTATTTTGCATAGGGGTAGGCTCCGGAAAAGCCCGAACTGGGCTAATACAGTGCTCACTCTATAGGATTATTCTTAAGCGAAGATTAAGCGCTGTGAATGTTTAAGCGAAATTATGAGACATGGAGATGCTGTTTTAGGGCGGTGAAAGAGAGATCTCCGCCTTTCCGCCGGCCGCATCGACTGAGCGCAGGGACAGCGAATCCTTAACGGCTGCATTTGCGTTCAGGGGTTGATAACCCAGGCGCTCAGCTTCACTATGCCTCTCCTGAGAGTGTAAATGGACGTTCTGAACGACAAGGGGGAAAGATGACAAACCGAGCCCTGGCTTACCGAAGTTTCGGCCAGCCGGAAGAGGTATTGCATCTGGAGGCGGGGGAGAAAGGCGAGCTTGCTGCCGACGCGGTCAGGGTAACGATGCGCTACTCACCGGTTAACGCTTCTGACCTCATCCCAATTACGGGCGCCTATCAGCACCGTATCACGCTGCCGCAGATTGCCGGCTACGAGGGTATGGGCATCGTTACAGACGCGCCGGCAGCATACCGTCATTTACTAGGGCGACGGGTGCTTGCTCTGCGAGGCGAAGGCACCTGGCAGAGTCAGGTGGATATTCCCGCCGCGCTCGCCATTCCCGTCCCCGATAATATTGACGACAGGCTGGCTGCGCGAGGGTATATCAACCCTCTTGCCGCAAAGCTGATGCTCGAGCACTTTTCACCGGCATGTAAAGATATCCTGATCACGGCCGCCGGGAGCGAGTGCGCCATGCTGCTAGGCCAGTGGGCGCTCCGCGCCGGCGCGCGCTCAGTGACGGGCATTCACCGCTCGCCAGTGCATGCGCTGAAACTTGAACAGTGCGGCATTACGCCGGTTCAGGAGCAGGAGAGTGAGGCCATCGGCTATTATGCCGCACGCGCCGGGGTCGTTTACGATGCCACCGGCGGCAGGCTTGCAGAAAAGATCCTTGAGCTGATGCCGCTGACCGCTCTCTTTATCAGCTATGGTCTTCTGTCTGGCGAGGTGTTCCGCGCTAAACATCATCTGCCGAAAATTCACTGGTTCCATGTGCGGCAGTATCTGGCGGCTGTTGGCATACATGGCTGGCAGCAGATGTTCAGAGACCTGTGGCCGCTGCTTGCGGAAAGCTATGCCCACGACGCGCGGATATTTACCTTAGACGAGTGGAAAGCCGCCTTAGAGACTTATCGTACAGCGGGACGAACAGCGAAACCGCTTATAGAGCTGGCCTGTTAAAAGCGATTATTCTGGCGGGTGGTGGCTGTTTGCATCTGGCATAGCCGGGGCGCAGTTTGCACCTGCCAGGCCTGATAAAGCCCTGAATAGAGAGCAGACGAGTTCCGTGTACCACAGCAATTTTTAAGTTTGCTTTAGTGATGGTTAACCACCATTAACGCGTCGAGGACGTTCTTCTTATCCAGGGTTGATGACACGCAAACCTGACCAGCATCGCTCCTCGGAACGGGTGACCAGGATTGAGGAATCTTTACTCAAACTGCTTACCAGAAGAACGATTCGGTCCATTAAAATCCCTATGGTTTCAGTGCCCGCGTAAACAAAATCATTGGTGGGCAGGGCGTAGGTAAACCCTTTGTCGCACATAACGTTATGGGTAAAGCCATTTTCAAGCATGGTAATATGCAGCTCAATGCGTGTTTTCTCGGTCTGCTCTTTAAGCTCAACCTGAATAGTATAACTGGTCATGATGATACCCTGATGGTGTTGAATTTAAGATTTCTTAAATTATAGAGCATGCACAGGATAAAAGGTGAGCAATTAAGATATGTCTTATCCCAGAGGCTAGCCGATCATCCAGACGCGTCTGGCAAACCAAAGGAGATGCGCGCTGTTGTCAGGCCTTCCTGCCGCTGGCGTTGCGCTGTTATAAAGCCTGGGTGATCATTTCTCTGACGCGTGGCGTACGGCGAGATCCGCTACAATGTCGCTTCCCTTAATAGCAGGAAAAACATGGTGAAAGCATTCACGGTCGCCGTTCTGATACTGGCGCTGACAGCCTGCTCCAGCTCCTCCGGGCGAAATTTTGATACGGCGAGCATTCAGAAAATACGCGCGGGAACGACCACCCGCGCCGAGCTTATTGAGATGTTCGGTCCGCCCGATACGGAAACGCCTTATCCCAACGGGCAGCAGCTGCTGATGTGGAACTACAGCGAAGCGAGAACGCTCGACACGACGGCAGGCAAAACGCTAACCGTGCAAACCAAAAATGGCCGGGTGTTTAACTACACGCTGAGCAAAAGCTGACCGGCATATCGCCGTCTCTCTCAGCGCATAAAAAGCGCATAAACTGCGTTTTTTTCGCACCATTGCCCGCCGCCGTGCTGGGGTAGTCTGTCCCTCTTATCTCAAGGGGGAATCATGGATACACGCACTATTGCTGTTTCGCTTGTTATGGCCATCAGTTTGCTCTGGATCCGGGCTTCGGCGGCGCAGTCGCCGCAGCAGACCGACGATCAGGTACGTCAGCTGATTATTGAAGATTCGATCGCCGCTTATCCAGGCGTATGCGCGTGTCCCTTTAATTCCGCACGTAATGGCAGCTGCGGCGGGCGAAGTGCCTGGAGTAAGCAGGGCGGCTATGCGCCAGTGTGTTATAAAAAAGAAATAACCCAAGAAATGGTCGACGAGTGGCGTAACAGTTATGGGGCCTGACCGGACCCGCAAACGCGGGTTTTAAGACGGCGGCTCTACGCCATACGATAAACCTGGCAGGATAGTCTATTGAAAAACGATCAACGCAGCGCCGCCTCACTGATAATGCTACTGAGTTTTAGCGGCGTAATGGGTGTAGCGCTGCTTTATCTTTTTGCCCGCCACTGGGGCGAGTTTGTGCAGTACTGTTTCACCCTGCAAATTTCACTGCATCGCTATCTGGTGCAGTACCTGCTTCTGCAGCGCGACCATCACATCAAGGGCGGGCTGATGCTGATAGCAGGCAGCTTTACCTACGGCTTTCTGCATTCGGTTGGTCCTGGCCACGGCAAGTTTGTGATTACCACCTGGCTGGCCACGCACCGGGAAAAACTCAACGCCAGCCGCCTGATTACGCTGGCGGGCAGCCTGATGCAGGGCATCGTCGCGATTCTTTTCGTGCTTATCCTTGCCATCTCGCTGAATCTCTCCATGGGCGATCTCAGTGCAAGTCGCTACTGGATGGAAAAAGCGAGCGCATTGCTTATCGCAGGTTTTGGTATGGTGCTTATCGTGCGCGCGATCGGTGGCGATCGCCTGCGCATGTTCAGCGCCAGAGCGTCACGCCATCAGCATGATGCGGCCTGCGGCTGCGGACATAAGCATCAGCCTAACGCCGCAGATCTCACTGGCGGCTGGCGCAATGCGGCCTGGGTTATTGCCGGCATCGGCATCCGTCCCTGTAGCGGAGCGCTGATGATCCTGGTCTTTGCCAACGCCGTAGGCATGTTCAGCTGGGGCGTCGCGGCGGTGATGGCGATGTCGCTGGGCACCGCGGTCTCCATTATGATGCTGGCCACTTGGGTGCATTACTTCAGAGAGTGGATGCTTGCTTCAAACCAACCCGTGATAATGCGCTACGCGGCCTCGCTGGGCAGAGTGGCGATAGTCGCGGGCGGAATGGCGCTTATCCTTTTTGCGGCGGTGCTGTTTTCCACCGTGATCCCGGTCAGTGCGAACGGCGATTTTATCACGGCAGGCTGCTAGGCCGTCTGACGCATACCGTTCACCAGCAGCGTGAACACCTGAACGACTTTCGGCAGCGCCCGCTGCGGATCGTCGCTGGCGGCAATCCACTGGGCGGCATTGAGCGCGGCGCTATTCAGCAGGCAGGCGGTGGCGTCCGGGTCTACCGTTTTAACGATGCCGCGTTCCAGCATGTCGGCAATGCGCTGGCGGGTGGATTCAAGGCAGCTGTTCTGGCTTGGCCACTGAGCCGGATTGCCTAAGAAAGCGGGGCCATCCAGCAGCACGATGCGCCGCACTTCCTCATCCAGCGCCATCTTGATATAGGCGATCCCTTCCGCCAGCAGCTTTTCCCACTCATCTCCAGCATCCGCCGCGGCATCCCGGGCGCGCTGCGCCATCTCGCTATCTATCTGAGTGACGACGGCGGCAAGCAACCCCTTTTTATCGCCGAAATTATGATACAGCGCGCCGCGCGTCAGATTGACGCTGGCGGTCAGCTCATCCATCGATGCGGCAGCAAAGCCTTTTTCCGCAAAGGCTTTTCGCGCGGCGGCAATCAGCCTGGCGCGGTTTGCCTCCATGGTTTCGACGCGGCGTTTCACAGCCATAGCGACTCCTTTGTCACATACGTAGCGTATCTGAGTTGACATACGGCGCGTATGTGTGATTAATGGGACATACGCCGCGTATGTTAAATTATTTATAGCGGCTGCGCATCCCGCTTGATGACCTGACAGAAGGAAATGCCATGAACCAGCCTCAACCCGTTTTCCCGGCTAACCGCCACGCGCTCTATGAAGAGCATGGCTATTCCGCCGCCATCCGCTCCGGCGATTTGCTGTTTGTCTCAGGTCAGGTCGGCAGTCGCGCCGATGGAACGCCGGAGCCCGATTTCGCCGCGCAGGTGCAGCTTGCTTTCGACAACCTCCGGGCGACGCTGGCCGCCGCCGGATGTACCTTTAACGATCTGATTGACGTCACTACCTTTCATACCGATCCGGAAAAGCAGTTTCCGACCATTATGCAGGTCAAACACGCCGTATTCCCCGAACCGCCTTACCCGAACTGGACGGCCGTTGGCGTCAACTGGCTGGCAGGCTTCGATTTCGAAATCAAGGTGATTGCCCGGATCCCCGCCCACTAAACAGAGCGACGCCTTTACTCAATTTTTATTTGCGCGCGTCTCATTAATACAAAATTTTTATACGGCCCATGGTTGAATCTTCTGCAGCACCTGCCTAAGGAGAATCAACCTGATGAAATGCCTCAACCTGACCTGTCTGCGCTTCCCTTTAATCTGTCTGATTTACGCTCGCCGTCCGGCACTAATCCGGAGGCACTACAGGATCCTTCCATGTCAGGCTTAATTCTGGTTTCACATAACTACTCTCAGCACGCCACGCTCTCGGCGCTGTATGAAACTATCCTGTCGCGCCGCGGCGGACTATGGGTTAGCTGGAACGGGAAATGCGAAGCGATCGCGCCCGACACGCTGCGTACGCTCTCATTCCGCCACGGAAAAAATTTTGACACCCTGACGTTTCCGCTGACCCAGGAAGAGTCGGATGCCGGCTACCACGGCTACGTGCATCAGGGACTGTGGCCCGTTTTTCATCAGCGTCCCTATCTGGCGCGCTTTACCCACCACGGCCGCCGTCACTATCAGAAAATAAACGAGGCCTACGCCCGGGCGATCGCGGAGTATGCGATGCCGGACGATCAGCTCTGGATCCAGGACTATCATCTTATCCCCTGCATAAAACTGCTGCGCGAGGCGGGGCTGCTCAACCGCACCGCATTTTTCTTTCATCAGCCGTTTCCTGCGGGGCAGGGATTCGAGGCGATTCCAGACTGGCAGTGGCTGGCCGAGTCGCTGCTGTGCAGCGATTTGATCGGCTTTCAGACCCTTCAGGACATGAATAACTTTCTGCTGTGGATCGAAAGCGAATACCGCACCGAGCGTCTCAGCGCTACCCGCGTACGCGTCCATGGCCGCATCATTACCACCGGCGTCTTTCCGGTAGGGATCGACCTGGAAGATGTGGATTATCTGAAAGAGAGCAACAGCTGTCGCCTGATGGAGCAGCAGTGCCGCGACACGCTGCCGGAACATACCGTGCTGAGCGGCGGCCATCTGGATAGCAGCGCCGGGCTGCCGTATCGCCTGAGCGCCATGGAGGTGCTGCTGCGCGCCCATCCCGAGCATGAGGGATCGATTCGACTGCTGCAGCTCGCGTCAAAGGCCGCCGGGCATCTTCCGCGCGTCAAAGAGGTCGCTCAGGATCTGGAAAGCCTGTGCGGCGAAATGAACGGCGCACACGGCATGCTGGGCTGGTATCCGGTTAGCTGCCTGACGCACGCCTACAGCCGGGAAGAGCAGGCGGGCATCTACCGCGCGTCGCGCGTCGCGCTGGTGACGCCGCTGATGGCCGGCATGAGCCTGATGGCGAAAATGTATGTGGCGCTGCAGGACCGCGCCAATCCCGGCGTGCTGATTCTGTCGCAGTTCGCGGGCGCCTCGGAGCACATGGACGGCGCGATTGTCGTCAATCCCTACGATCCCGACGCCATTGCCGACGCTATCCATACCGCGCTGCGGCTGCCGCTAAAAGAGCGTCAGAACCGGCACGCCAGACTGATGAAAGGCATCCGACGCCTCGACTGTCACTGGTGGGCCGACAGCCTGCTCGCCAGCCTGAACGAGACGCAGCAAGAGGAGAGCCTGACGCCGCAGGAGAGCAGCGCGTTGATCGCGGGACGCTACGGACGCCTTCGCTACTAGCAGACATAGCCAGCTAATCTCGCCGCAGACGCGCCGCCCGCATCGTGCGCCGGTACAGGCCGGGAGGCATGCCGTATTGACGGCTAAACGCCCGGCTAAGCGTCTGCTGCGACTCAAACTGATAGCTGACGGCAATATCGGCAATGCGGCGATCGCTGGTTATCAGTTCGCTGGCGATCGCTTTCATGCGTTCCAGACGAATAAACGCGCCGAGGCTGATGCCGTGATAAAGAAGAAAGCGCCGGTTTAAATACCACTGTGAATAGCCAAACCGGGCGGCAATATCCCGAAGGAAAAGGCGGCTAGCGATATTGGCCTTGATCCAGCGTGTAAGTTCAGCGAACAGATGCGGTTCCGATAGCATTGATTTTTCTCCTGCAGAGCGCGGCAGCCAGCGAAAGTTTCCACGCCGGGCGTGGCGATTTCAAAAGAGATAGAGCGCCCATGCCAGCAAATATATCGCGATGCACAGTAAATAGACGGCGATAAGCGTGAGCAGATCCTTTACCGAATACATCAGTCAAAAGCTGTAGGTGATGGCGAGCGTGCCTATGCCTTCGTCGCGGCGGAAAACCACCGGGCTCGCCGCCGCACGATCGCCGAGCCAGCTGTAGCCTGCGCTGACCAGGCTTCCCCAGTTGGCATCAAACTGATGACTCCAGCTGAGCGTGGTTTGCACCCCATAAAATCCGCCGGGCGCGCGGTAGGGTTCAAAACCAGCGCGGCGGCTTTGCGCGGCGCTGACGCCATACCAGAGATGCATATAGCGGGCGTCCCCAAACAGCGCCGTCGACTGCAGCGCCAGGGTATCGCGCGTGGATTGCAGCGGCACCAGCGTCAGCGACGCCTGATAATTGACGCCTTGATCGTCGCTGAGCGGCAGCACCGCCTTGCCCTCAGCGCTGAGCCAGGGCGTGACCTGCCAGCCCAGCGCCAGCGCAGTATTGACGCTGGCGTCGATGCTGCCCATGCCTTTGAGCCTGTCGGCGCCGTCGCGCCAGTCGGCGTCTTTATCGGCGCGGCCCAGGCTGTAGCCCAGGGTATGCTCGAGGTAGAAGCCGCCGTCGCTCTGCAGATCGTAGCCGACGCCTTTCTGGGCATCGGCAAAAAAAGCGCCGCGCCTTGCCTGAAAAATCGGCACCGGCTGCAGCCGCATCTTATCGGAGCCGCTGTAGCGCGGCGCATACTGCGCGCCCAGGCCGATCATGAAGCTGTCCTGCGTCTCGCCGTCATCTGCGCGCGCCGCCGCGGCGCTGGCGAGCAGTGCCAGTCCGGCCATGTACAGCGTCGTATTTCTGGTTATCATCATCTCTCCTCGTCATCCGTTTTCTCCGCCCTTGACGGGCGATCGTACCGCCAGCCGGAACTATCCGGCGGACGTGTCAATAAACGGCCAGGGATTTATGAAGAAAGTGTCAAGGTGAGCCATGCAGAACAAAAAGATTCTGATTATCGAAGACGACGCCAGCGTGGCAGAGGTGCTGGAAGCCTATCTGCGCCGGGAAAACTATCTGGTCAGAGTCGCGGCGGACGGCGTGTCCGGGCTGGAGCAGGCCGAGCGCTGGCGGCCCGATCTGGTGCTGCTCGACGTTATGCTGCCCGGCCTGAACGGCACAGAGGTGCTGGCAAAGATCCGACGCGGCAGCGATGTGCCGGTTATTATGGTCACGGCGATGGGCGATACGCCGGATCGCATCGGCGCGCTGCGCTACGGGGCGGATGACTACGTGGTCAAGCCTTATCATCCCGGCGAGGTGGTGGCGCGCGTGCAGGCGGTATTACGACGCAGCCACCCTAAGCCGCCAGCGGAAGAGGTGCTGCGATGGGGCGCGCTGGAGGTCAATACCGCGGCCATGACGGTGACGGTGGAGCGAGGAGAGGGCGTAGCCAGCCTCGATATCACGCCGACAGAATTTTCCTTGCTGGCCACCCTGATGCGCGCGCCGGTGCGCGCGCTGAGCCGCCAGTATCTGCTTGAGCAGTGTTTGCCCGAAAGCGACGCGCTGGAGCGCGTAGTGGATACGCACATCTATAACCTGCGGCGCAAGCTGGAAGCGGCGGGCATCGCGGAGGTGCTGCTGAACGTGCGCGGCATCGGCTACCGGTTCCGACAGCCATGAAAAAAACGCATCCGCAAACCCTGTGGCGCTGGCTCTGCGTACGCATTCTCACCCTGGCGATCGGCACCGTGGTGCTGATCGCGCTCTGCATGTGGCTGCGCTTCACGGCGCAGTATCTCTGGATCACCTGGCATATGCCGCCTGATGTGCTGAAAACCTTTTTGATCCTGCGCGAGAATCCGCAAATCGATCCCGCTCGCTTTCACCAGATTGTCGATAGCTGGTGGGGCATTCGCTATTCCGATCCCTCTATCGCCTCGGCTGACTGGATCACCGTCGGCATTCTGGTGCTGGTGACCATTCCGTTTATCGCCTATTTTGGCCTGCGTCATGCCCGGCCGCTTTCGGCGCAGTTCAGCCAGCTCAGACGCGCCGCGGAGAGCGTAACGGAAGGGGATTTCGGCGCGCAGGCCGCGCTCACGCCTGGCGCGCCGGCGGAGCTGGCGCATCTGGCGCAGAACTTTAACGCCATGACGCGACAGCTGGCGCGCTATGACAAAGAGCTGCGCGCCTCTCACGTCGCTATGGCGCATGAGCTGCGCTCGCCTCTGACGGCGGCGATGGTGCGGCTGCAGGCGCTGATCGACGGCGTATTCACGGCGGATCGGCGGCAGCATGGGCTGATCATGGAGCAGTTAAGCTGTCTGCGCAGGCTGATTGATGAGCTGCATCTGCTTTCGCTGGCCGACGCGGGGCAGCTCAGCCTGGACACGAAACCCTGCAATCCAGCAGATCTGCTGCGCGAACGCCTGCTGTGGATTAGGCCGCAGCTTGATGCGGCGGGCATGCGCGCGGAGATTGGGGTAACGGAGAACGCGCTGCTGAATATCGATCCGTTTCGGCTGGGACAGGTATTGACCATTCTGCTGGAAAATGCTCTGCGCTATGCTGGCTCCGGCGGCAGGATAATGCTCAGCGCCCGCCGCTGCGATGAGGGATATGAAATCAGCGTTCAGGACAGCGGCCCCGGCGTGCCGCCGGCCTTTTTGCCGATCATGTTTGAGCGCTTTACGCGCGGCGAGGCGTCGCGTGCGCGTCACTCCGGAGGCAGCGGGCTGGGCCTCTCTATCGCACAGGCGATCTGTCAGGCGCACGGCGGCGCCATCGCGGCGTCGCTTCCGCCTGAAGGCGGTCTGCGGATGCGCATTCTGCTGCCCGGCCCCCTTTCTTGACACGCTCTTGATGGTTCACCGCAAGAATCTCGATAATTAAGCGGTGTAATGGCGCAAACGTTACTCAGGAACTGCGCCATGTCTGATGAACTTACCGCCCTGATCGAGCAGGGCGCCGGGCATTTGCTCGTTACCCGCCATCTCAACTGGCTGCCGCCGCTGCTGCCGGGTTTGATGCTGATGGTCGTCATGCTGACCGGCTGCGATCGGCAGCGGCCAGCCAGCGCGCCGCCGCCGCCGCGTCCGGTCAAGTGCGTGACGGTCGCGCCTGCGGCCGTCTCGGCGCCGCTCCTTACCGGCGACATACGCGCCCACGATGAAACCATGCTGAGCTTCAGGCTTGAGGGCAGGATCCTGACGCGCAGCGCCGAGCCGGGCGCGCGATTTCGGCGCGGCGACACCCTGGCCACGCTCGACAGCCCGCAGGCCCTTAGCCAGATGACCCGCGCGCAGGCGGACCTCGACAGCAGCCGCGCCGCCGAAAAAGTCGCCGCGCTTACGCTGCATCGCATGCGTCTGCTGATGACGTCCTGCGCCGTCGCCCGGGCGCAGCTCGATACCGCTGCGGCTGACTGGCAGGCCGCGCTGTCGCGGCTGCGGAGCAGCGAGGCGGCGCTAAAGAACGCGCTGGAAAACCTGCGCTGGCGCGCGCTGACTGCGCCCGATGATGGAATAGTGATCGGCGTTAGCGCGTCGGCAGGCCAGGTGATCAGCGCCGGAGAGGCGGTCTATAGCGTCGCCTTCGGCAGCCGTCGGGACGTGGTATTTGACGTCGCCGCGCCCTACAGCGTTTCCCGGCGGCCCGACGCGGTTTTTCACGTCGCGCTGCTGCGCAATCCTGCCGTCGCCACCACCGGCCATCTGCGCGACGTCAGTCCGCAGGCCGATGCCCAAACGCGCAGCTGGCGGGTACGCGTCACGCTGGACAACCCGCCGCCGGAGATGGTACTGGGCGCAAGCGCCACGATCGCGCTGCCCGCAGCAGAGGGCGAGCCGTTAATGACGCTGCCGGCCGCCGCGCTGACGCGGCTGGCGGGAGAGCCGGCGGTGTTCGTGCTGGATCCGCTTCGCAGCCTGGTCCGCCGTCGCGTCGTGCGCATCGCCGGCTATGCGTCGGAGTCGGTGCTGATTCGCGCAGGCATTGCGCCGGGCGAGCGAGTCGTGACGGCTGGGGTCAGAACCCTGCGCGACGGCGAGCGGGTGACGCAGACAGAAGGCATATCTTTATGACGCCCGCCTTCAATCTTTCCGCCTGGGCGCTGCGCCGCCAGCAGCTGATGGCGTTCCTGATGCTGCTGATCGTGGCCGCCGGCGTTGTCAGCTACCAGCAGCTCGCGCGCAACGAAGATCCCGCCTTCACCATCAAAACGGCGGTGGTCTCCGCACAGTGGCCAGGCGCGACGCTTGACGATACGGTTCATCTGCTTACCGATCCGCTAGAGAAAAAGCTGCAGGCGATCCCCATGCTCGACTATGTTCAGAGCGAAACGCGCGCCGGACGCAGCGTGATCTTCGTTAATCTGCGCGATGAGACGCCGCCGGAGCGGGTTGCCGATATCTGGTATCAGGTACGAAAAGCGATGCAGGACATCGCGCCCGCTTTACCGCAGGGCGTGCAGGGCCCCGCCGTCAACGATGAGTTCGAGGATACGTTTGGCACAATTTACGGCTTCACAGGCGACGGCTTTAGCCTGCGAGAAGTGCGCGACCGCGTCGAGGCGATCCGCCGCGACCTGATGAGCCTGCCCGACGCAGGCAAAGTGCAGCTGCTGGGCGAGCAGCAGGAACAGCTGGTGGTCGCCTTTTCACCGCGTCAGCTCGCATCAATGGGGCTGGATCTGCAGCAGGTTGCGGACGCCCTGCACGCGCAGAATGTGGTGGCGCCAGCAGGGACGGTGCGCACGCCGGAGGATAATATTGCCCTGCGCGTCAGCGGCGCCTTCCGCAATGAGGTGAGCCTGCGTGCGGTGACGCTGCGCCTCAACGGGCGCTATGTGCCGCTTACCGATATCGCCACGGTGACGCGTAGGGTGGCGGAGCCTCCGGCTCCGCTGTTTCGCGTTAACGGCCAGCCGGCAATCGGCCTGGCCATTTCCATGGCGCCCACCGGGAACATGCTGGCGTTCGGCCAGGCGCTGCGCGCGCGCATGCGTCAGGAGGGCGCGCAGCTGCCGCACGGCATAGAGATGACGCAGGTTGCCGATCAGTCGGCGGTGGTGAAACAGGCGGTCAGCGGATTTCTCCGCGTGCTCGCCGAAGCGGTGGTTATCGTGCTGGCCGTCTCCTTTGTGTCGCTGGGGATGCGGGCCGGTCTGGTGGTGGCGGCTGCTATTCCACTGGTGCTGGCGATGACCTTTGCCTGTATGCATCTGGCCGGTATCGGACTGCAGCGCATCTCGCTCGGCGCGCTGATTATCGCGCTGGGTCTGCTGGTCGATGACGCCATGATCGCGGTGGAAACGATGGTGGCGCGCCTTGAAGCGGGTGAGTCGCGCGCCGACGCTGCGATCGGGACCTTTAGCGCGACGGCCTGGCCGATGCTGACCGGCACGCTGGTCACCATCGCGGGTTTCATTCCGGTTGGCTTTGCTGCCTCGAGCGCCGGCGAATACTGCTACACCCTGTTTGCGGTGGTGCTTATCGCGCTGCTCTGTTCGTGGATCGTGGCGGTGCTCTTCTCGCCGCTGACCGGCAGCTGGCTGCTGCCGGCCCGACTGCCGCCGCAGGCGTCAGACAGTCGCGGGCTGAGCGCGCGCTATCGTCGCCTGCTTGAGCGCATTCTCCGGCATCGGCTTATCACCCTTGCTCTCGCTCTCGCCGCGCTGTTGCTGGCGGGCGTGGGCGCTACTTTTATGCAGGGCGAATTTTTTCCGGCGTCCGACCGGCCCGAACTGCTGGTCAGTCTGGCGCTGCCGGCGAACGCCTCGCAGGCGGCGACGCTGCGTCAGACCCAGCGGCTGGAGCGCGCGCTGTC
>OKGA01000286.1_pt1 | contig 15824 bp, 19 predicted proteins | sample 1611451 | NCBI WGS metagenome assembly OKGA01 (sample SAMN04436745, study PRJEB24849) | human gut metagenome | biome: human gut; feature: NICU; material: stool | host: Homo sapiens | place: USA: Saint Louis, MO | collected 2010-12-22
CCACGAATTTGTCTCTGCTCATTTTCTCTCTCCTGTTTAATCTGACATCTCTGCCATTCAAAAATGCGCCCTGTCTCAGCACGTTACAACGGTGCCCTAATCAGGCATTAAAAGCCCGCTTTTACCGCTAAACTAGCTGCTTTTTTGAAAACGCTTCCACGGTGATAATCCCACTGTGTAAAAGTCGCCGAAAGCCCGGCGATGCAGCTATAGTTAATGCCATGTTAACATTATCCCGCCCGCGGAGGTGTCGCCCACGCGGTAAAAGTTATCACGGTTCCGGAGCCGGAAAGCGCTAGAAGAGGTTGATTTTGCTTACTAATCTTTCCTGGAAAACTATCCACGACGTCATTATCAAGACCATCGAAGAGATGCTGGACGAGCAGCAGACGCTCAACGTGCCGACGCTGCGCGCACGGCTGAAAGAGCTGGCCGAAAGCGAGACTGATGAAGTGATGGTGTTGTGCTACTGGCAGGCGAGCAAAGTGCTGACGCGACTGCCGCCCACCGTTACGGCCGCTCAGCTGATGAGCGCAGCCCGCCACGCTTTTCGCACGCCGTTGAATCACGATCTATTATAAAAACGGCTCGGCACGCAGCGGTAAACCGCTGCTGGCGAAAACGCGTAAAGTAAAACGTTTACAGCAATTTATGATGTACAAAGCAGCGTGCGTCAATTCAGTAAGGAACCGCTATGTCGCATTTCCGTCCGGTGGCGCTTCAGCACGCCAGCCGTCTGCTCAATCACGGTCCTACCATTCTGATTACCAGCCAGCATCCGCAGACTCAGCGCCGCAACGTCATGGCCGCTGCCTGGTCGACGCCGGTGGAGTTTACGCCGCCGCGCGTGGCGATCGTGGTGGATAAGGCGACCTGGTCGCGTGAGCTGATTGAGTCGAGCGGCGCCTTTGGCGTCTGCGTGCCGGCTGCCGCCTTCGCCGATCTGACCTATGCCGTCGGCAACCGATCGGGACGCGATGAAGATAAATTCGCCGCCTGGGATATTCAGGCCATTAAGGGTCCTGAGCTGGGCGTGCCGCTGCTGGAAGAGAGCTGCGTCGCCTGGCTGGAGTGTCGGCTGCTGCCGGCAACTGAGGCGCAGCAAAACTACGACACCCTGTTCGGCGAAGTAGTCGCGGCGGCAGCTGACAGTCGAGTCTTTTATGACGGCCGCTGGCATTTCAGCGCCGAAAACCGCGCGCTTCACACTTTGCATCATCTTGGCGGCGGGCAGTTCGTGACGGTTGCGGACAGCTTCAGCGCCAAAATGCCTTAAGCGCATTCATTATCTCAGCGAGGAAAAGCATGAAATTTAAAAGTTACGCGGCCATGAAGGCTGGAGAAGCGCTTCAACCCTATGAGTACGATCCCGGCCCGCTGGCTGCGGAAGATGTCGAAGTTGAAGTCGATTACTGCGGCGTGTGCCACTCCGATCTCTCGATGATCGACAACGAGTGGGGCATCTCGGCCTATCCGCTTATCGCCGGTCATGAAGTGATTGGCCGCGTGGTCGCGCTGGGCGACAGCGCTAAAAATAAAGGCCTGAGCATGGGCCAGCGCGTCGGCATCGGCTGGACGGCGAAAAGCTGTCAATATTGCGATGCCTGCATCAACGGCGAGCAGGTTAACTGCGTCAATAATAACGTTCCCACCATCAGCAACCATGGCGGCTTTGCCAGCCATTTACGCGCCAACTGGCAATGGGTTATTCCGCTGCCGGAAAATCTGGACGTGGCGACCGCCGGTCCGCTGCTGTGCGGCGGCATCACCGTCTTTAAACCGCTGCTGATGCATAACATTACCGCCACCAGCCGCGTGGGCGTGATCGGCATCGGTGGTCTTGGCCATATGGCGATTAAACTGCTGCGCGCGCTGGGCGCGGAAGTCACGGCGTTCAGCTCGTCGCCTTCCAAAACCGAAACCATTAAGCAGATGGGCGCGGACTACGTCGTCAACAGCCGCGATCCTGAGGCGCTGAACAAGCTGGCCGGTCAGTTCGATCTGATTATCAGCACCGTCGCGGTCGATCTTGACTGGCAGCCCTATTTTCAGGCGCTGGCGGCCAATGGCCGTTTCCACACCGTTGGGGCGGTGATGAAGCCGTTCGAAGTGCAGGCGTTCAACCTGATCCTCGGCGATCGCGGCGTGACCGGCTCTTCTACCGGTTCGCCGGGCCAGCTGCGCTCGCTGCTTCGTCTGGCGTCGCGTGCGGATGTCGCGCCGACCGTGGAATATTTCCCAATGTCGAAAATCAACGACGCGCTCGATCACCTGCGCGCTGGCAAGGCGCACTACCGCATTGTGCTGAAAGCGGACTTCTGATCGAACAGCGCGCCCTCGGGCGCGCTGTTTTATTACATCAGGCCTTCCGATTTCATCGCGGCGATCACTGACGGACGCTGCGCATGAGTCGCAGCAAAGCGCTGCAGCGCCGGCCAGCGATCCAGGCTGAAATCAACCACGCGGAACCAGCTCAGCACATTGAACAGATAGGCATCGGCAATGGTGAAGTGGTCAGCGTATAAATAGCGGTTATCCCCCAGCGCTTCCGCCAGCCAGTCCAGACGTTTGGTCAGCGTCGCCGTCGCAGCCGCCTTCCATTCCGGCGTCATAGCCGGGTTGAAAAACGCCCCAATGCCTTTGTGCAGTTCGGTGGAAATAAAGTTCATCCACTCCAGCACCGCATAGCGCGCTTCACCGCCTGCCGCCAGCAAATGGCTTTCCGGCTTCAAATCCGCCAGATACTGGGCAATAACGGCGCCCTCGGTCAGCACGTGGCCGTTATCGAGCTGTAATGCCGGCACATAACCTTTGCTGTTAATCGCCAGAAAATCGTCGCCTTCCGCGGTACGTTTGGTTTTTAGATCCACGGCAACGGAGGTGTGCGGCAATCCGGTTTCGTGCAGAACGATGTGGGTAGTCAGCGAGCAGGCGCCCGCTTTATAGAACAGCTTCATGTCGTTGTAATCCCTGTTTTGTTTTTTGCTGCCGCAGTCTACGGCAGCGCGGGCCGCTTGCGCCATTGCCTTTTGTGCTAACAGGCTAGAATGACGAGAATTTTTCCGTTCACTTCAGGCCTGGCCATGTCTGGTATGCGCTTGCCGCTATAAGAGAAAGCTTATATATTTGTATAAGGAATCGCTTATAAGGAGAGCTGGCGATGTGGGCGGTAATACTTACGGACGAGTTTAAAAGATGGCTACGCGGTCAGGAACCAGCCTTAAAAAAGCGCATCGCCGCCAGCCTGCTAAACCTCCAGCATTATGGACCAGCATTGCCTCGGCCCTATGCGGACACCGTCAAGGGGTCCCGGTTTACCAATATGAAAGAGCTAAGAATTCAGTACGGCGGACATCCTGTACGCGCCTTTTATGCCTTTGATCCGGCGCGTCAGGCGATTGTGCTGTGCGCTGGCGATAAAACTGGCGATAAGCAATTTTACGAACGCATGATAGCGCTGGCAGATGACATATTTAGCCAGCATCTGGAAGAACTTAAGAGAAACCCTCATGACTGAACTGAATGATTTCCTGAAGGCTGAGTTTTCTGAAACTGAACTGGCGGATGTTCAGCAAATGGCTGGCACCATGATCCTCGAAACTGGCCTGCAACTGTTACGTGAAGAGCTAGCGATCTCGCAAAAAAGCGTGGCCGCCGCGATGGGCGTTAAGCAACCGCGGATCGCGCAAATTGAACAGGCTGGAGCCGATCAGCGTCTGATTACGATTAAGCGTTACGTTGAAGCGATGGGCGGCACGCTAAGCCTGTTGATCGAAATGCCTGATGGCCTGGGCGGCCGAACGCTGCGGGTCTGAGCGCACCTCCTCTGCGGCAGAGCAATGCTTCACTTTAAACCCTGCGGCGAATTACAGGCCATAGCCTAAACTTAATGTTCGCCTGCGGGGTGCCGCAGCAGATGATAGCCAGCCTGAGCTGGCTGGCAGGATGCACTGACGGGAGAAGATATGCTGTGGTTGTGGAACGCTGGAATCGTATTACTGACCGTCGTAGCGATGGAGATTACCGCCGCGCTGTCACACAAATATATTATGCACGGCTGGGGCTGGGGCTGGCACCGGTCGCATCATGAACCGCATAGCGGCTGGTTTGAGGTCAACGACCTGTACGCCGTAGTGTTCGCCATGCTGGCGATTCTCTTGATCTACCTGGGCAGTCGCGGCGTCTGGCCGCTACAGTGGATAGGCGCAGGCATGACGCTTTACGGCCTGCTCTATTTTATTGTGCATGATGGGCTGGTGCATCAGCGCTGGCCCTTTAAGTACATCCCGCGTCGCGGCTACTTTAAACGACTCTATATGGCGCATCGTATGCACCATGCGGTGCGCGGTCGTGAAGACTGCGTCTCCTTCGGCTTCCTCTATGCGCCGCCGCTGGCGAAATTACAGGCGACGCTGCGCCAGCGTCACGGTCGTCAACCTAACGCGGACGCTGCCAAAGCTCGGCCGGACGCGGCGGCGAAGCGGCCGCCCGAGACCTGATCGCCTGCGCCGCACCCGCCGCCAGCAGCAGGAGCTTCTCCTGTTTGCTGGTGGACTGGCGGCGATCCCAGGCGGTTTCGCCCGCGCCGTAAACTTTAACCCCAATGCGGCGATAGACCTCTTTCGCCGTGGCGATCGCCCAGGCGGAGCGCAGCGGCAGCCCAGCCAGGCCTGCCGAAGCAGAAGCGTAATAGGGCTCTGCTTCGCTTACCAGCCGCCGCGCCAGTCCCGCCAGCGCCGGTCGATGCGCGCGATCGGCAAAGTGAAGTCGATCAAGACCGGCTTCTTCCAGCCAGCTCTCTGGTAAATAGCAGCGGCCAACCCCGCGCATCCTCGACGATATCGCGCGCAATATTGGTCAGCTGAAAAGCGATGCCGAGATCGCAGGCGCGATCCAGCACCGCCTCGTCGCGCACCCCCATAATTTGCGCCATCATCAGCCCGACTACGCCCGCGACGTGGTAGCAGTAGCGCAGCGTATCCTGCAGCGTTTCATAGCGCGCGCCGCGCACGTCCATGGCGAACCCTTCCAGATGGTCGAAGGCGTAAGCGGGGGAAATGTCATGGCCGAGCGCCACCTCCTGAAAGGCGGCGAACGCCGGTTCGTGCATTTGCGCGCCCGCATAGGCCTGGCGGGTTTTGCGTTCCAGATTCGCCAGGCGCTGCTGGGGCGTCTGCGCCGAAGGAACCTCGCCGGGAAAACCAAGCTGCTGATCATCGATTACATCGTCGCAGTGGCGGCACCAGGCGTAGAGCATCAGCACGCTGCGACGCGTTTTGGCGTCAAACAGCTTAGAGGCGGTAGCGAAACTCTTCGATCCCACTTCCATCGTCTCCACGGCATGGTGCAGCAGCGTCGGATTATTCATGCAGATCCTCCAGCATCAGGCTTGCGGTGGCCTTGGCGGAACCGATCACGCCGGGAATGCCCGCGCCTGGGTGCGTGCCCGCGCCAACCAGATAGAGATTGCGAATATGGCTGTCGCGGTTATGCGGCCGGAACCAGGCGCTCTGACGCAAAATGGGCTCGACGGAAAAGGCGGAGCCCTGATAGGCGTTAAGCTCGTCGCGAAAATCGAACGGCGTAAAGATGCGGTGAGTCACCAGCTGGCTGCGCAAGCCGGGCATATAGTGCTCTTCCAGATAGGCGAAAATACGATCGCGCAGGCGCGGTCCCTCAATATTCCAGTCCAGATCGGCGGTACCGAGGTGGGGCACCGGCGCCAGCACGTAGTAGCTGCCGCAGCCCGGCGGCGCCAGCGAAGGATCGGTGACGCAGGGCGCATGGAGATAGAGAGAAAAATCCTCCGCCAGCCCGTCGTGGTTAAATATTTCGTCAATCAGCTCACGGTAGCGCGGGCCAAAGCAGACGGTATGGTGCGCCAGCTGATCGTGATGGTGGTTCAGGCCGAAATAGAGCACGAACAGCGAATTGCTCATGCGCTTGCCTTTTAGCTTTTTGGCCTGCGCGGCGGCGGCAGGATGTTTACCGAGCAGATCGCCGTAGGTATGCACCACATCGGCGTTAGAGGCGACCGCGCGGGTTTCGAATACCCGGCCATCCTCCAGATGCACGGCGGAAATCGCGGCGTCTTTCGCCTCTATATGGCTGACGCGCGCGTTCAGCTCCAGCGTGCCGCCTAGATCCTGAAACAGCTTCAGCATGCCCTGCACCAGCGCGCCGGTGCCGCCGCGCGGAAACCAGACGCCCCATTCGCGCTCCAGCGCATGGATCAGGGTATAGATCGACGAAGTGGCGAAGGGATTGCCGCCGACCAGCAGCGAATGAAAAGAGAACGCCTGACGCAGCTTATCATCTTCGATAAAGCTCGCTACCTTGCTGTAGACGCTCCGCCACGCCTGCAGGCGCGCCAGCTGCGGCGCGGCGCGCAGCATATCGCGGAATGACAGAAAGGGGACGGTGCCGAGCTTGAGGTAGCCTTCGGCGAACACGGCGCGCGAATAGTCGAGGAAGCGCTGATAGCCCGCCACATCGTCTGGATTGAATTTGCGGATCTCCGCCTCCAGCCGTGCCTGATCGTTGTCGTAGCTAAACACCTCGCCCGACTCCCAGCAGAGCCGGTAGAAGGGCGTCACCGGCAGCAGCTCAACATAGTCGCTCATCGATTTGCCCGCCAGGGCGAACAGCTCTTCGATGGCGGACGGATCGGTAATCAACGTTGGGCCCGCATCAAAGGTAAAGCCCTGATCCTGATAAACATAAGCGCGGCCGCCCGGCTTGTCGCGCTGCTCCAGCAGCCGCGTTGGAATGCCTGCCGCCTGCAGGCGAATCGCCAGCGCCAGTCCGCCAAATCCTGCGCCAATTACCGTGGTGTGCTTCATCGTGATGCTCTTCGTCCAGAAGGGTGAGTGAGAATAGCCTGCAGCGCCGCCAGTACCGGGACGGGCGGCTTGCCGCTAAGAATGCGCGCGCGGTCGGCCAGGGTAAGCCGTCCGGCGTAAAACCGGGCGATCAGCCCCTCGGGCAGCCCGTAAAAGCGCTGCATCACGCGCCAGCGCTGATCCCCGTCGGCGGCCAGAAACAGCATGCGGTTGAGCATGCGAAAAAAGCCCTGATCCCGCCATGCCGCCTGCGCAAAGCGGTGGATACGCGGCGCGAGCGCATCAGGGGAGAAATCGTCCTCTGCAGCGAGTGCGTCCGCCAGCGCCGCCGCCAGCGGCAGCGAATAACCTGTAGTCGGGTGGAAAAGCCCGGCGCGCAGGCCGACGCTGGGCGGTCGCTGATGCCAGAAGCGGTCGAAGTCGCCCGCCAGGGTAATCGGCAGCGCGCCGCGCTCTTCGCGCACCAGCGTCTCCAGCTGCCAGCCCTGACGAGCGGCGTAGTCGCAGACGTTCTGCCGCGCCTGCGCCGCCGCCAGCGAGGCATCGTCGATATAGTGAGTATCCTCGATCAGCAGACGTGTCGGCGAGAGCGGCAGGGTATAGACGAAGCGATAGCCGCCCTGCTGGTCAACGGTGGCATCCATCAGAATCGGACCTTCAAGCCGATGCGGCTGGCTCAGGGTCCACTCCTGACCGAGAAAAGCCTGAAAGCCGATCTGCAGGGCGGCGTCGGGCTGATAGCCGCGGCCGTCGATCACGGCGCGCGCGCGCAGCACTTCGCCACTGGCGAGCTGAACGTGGTCAGGCCCGCTGCAGGCGATGGTCTGGTTAAGCCGCAGCGCGTCGCGGAGCGTCGCGCGCAGCACCTCGTCAAAACGCGCGGAAGTCATGCAGAAATAGCCGCTGTCGAGCTGACGCGTCAGCTGAGGAAAGCGCACTTCGTAGTGCGGCCAGCGGTGCGCCACCAGCGGCGCGATCCACTGATGCTGCGAGGCGCTGAGATCCTCTTCGTGGAAGCACCAGGTGTGGTTGCCGCCTGCCCGGGCGTCGGCTTCAAGCACCAGCACGCGCAAACCGGGCTGCTGCTGTTTAAGCCGCAGCGCCAGCAGTCCGTTCGCCAGCCCGGCGCCGAGCAGTAGCAGATCATACTGCGATGTCATAGCACTTCTCCGCACGCACCGGCTGGCGCGTCAGCAGCGCGCGTTCGGTAATATCGGCCGCGCGCTCGACGCCGCCGCAGGCCGCCAGCTGCGGCTGCAGGCGCGACATGCGCTGTTTAATCGTCCGATCGTCCAGCAGGCGACGCAGGCGGCGCGCAATCTGATGGCTGGTGGAGAAGCGCGACGCGCGTATTCCCAGACCATGGTGCGCCAGCCGCGCGGCGATGCCGGGCTGATCGAACGCCAGCGGAATCGCCAGCAGCGGTGTGCTCTGCGCAACGGCGTCCAGCACCGTATTCAGGCCGCCGTGGGTAATGGCCACGTCCGCCTGCGCGAGCGCGGCACGCTGGTCGACGAAATCCGTCACCAGGGCGGCACCGGCGCGCAGCAGTTTTCGCGCCTGAAAATCGCTCAGGCCGCCGCAGTGGGCGATCAGCAGCTCCGCCTGCAGTTCACGGCAGGCTTTCGCCAGGGTTTTGAACAGTCCGTAGCGGCCGCCCTGTAAGGTGCCGAGCGAGGCGAAAACGCGCGGCTGGCCACGATTGCTGAACAGCGGCAGCTCAGCGGAGGTCGCAGGTTCGCGCAGTGGACCAGTGGCGTGGAAATGCGCGGGGAGTTCGCCGCGCGGAAAGTCGAGTGCGTGCGGCAGCTGGCTGATTTGCGCCAGCGGCGACAGGCACTGATGCGGCTGACGGCGGTCCGGAAGGCCGAAAGCGTCGGCATGTCGCGCCAGCACGCGGTCGTGGCTGCGCATCAGCCAGTCGTAAATTTTTTCGCTGGAAGCGAAGCGCTCGCGCGCGGCGCTGCTGGTGCCCCACAAAAAGGGCATCACCGGCAAAGGGAAATGCGCTTCGCGGTTCACGGGCAGCGCGCAGGCGACCGAAACGAAAGGCAGCCGCAGCGCCTCCGCTACCAGTCCGCCTGCCGGCGCCATCTGATCGACAATAACACCGTCTACCGCCAGCGCCCGCAGCGCATCCGGCAGCTCCCGGCACAGCATATCAGTGCTGCTGGCCATATCGCGGATCAGGCGCAGAATGCCTAATCCCCCAGGATGGGCCGCCAGCTGCAGCGTACGATCGAGCGTGCCGACAGGATGCGACGCCAGGCCGATGGCGTGAAAGCCGACGGCCGCATCGCTGAGCAGCGCGGCGACCTCTGCCTGTTGAATAAAGGTAATTCGATGACCGCGCGCGATTAACCTCTGCGCCAGCGCCTGAAGCGCGCGTACGTGACTGTAAAAGGGCGGGGCGATAACTGCGAAATGGCTCATTCGCTTGCTCCCGCGCGCTGCAGCGGCGCGAGGCGCAGCTGGCGTAGATTAGCGCTGCCGGTGCAGAAAAAGGCGACGCGCAGCTGTTCGATCAGCGTCTCAAAGTGCGCCACTACCGCGTCGGCGGAGTGCAGGGCGCTGCTAAGCACCGCCGCCGCCTGGCCGACCACGTCCGCGCCCAGCCGCAGCGCTTTCGCCGCATCGATGCCGTCGCGAATGCCGCCGGAGGCGATAAGCGGCATAGCGGGCAGCCTGTGGCGCACGGCGCGCAACGCTTCATCAGTGGGAATGCCCCAGTCGGCGAAGGCCATCGCCACCGCGCGCTGCTGCGGCGTGCTGGCGCGTTCGCCTTCTACCGCCGCCCAGCTGGTGCCGCCCGCGCCTGCGATGTCGATCATGCTGACGCCCGCCTCGGCAAGCCGCTGCGCAACCTCCGGCGAGATGCCCGCGCCGACCTCTTTCACGATGACCGGTACTTCAAGCGTTTTAACCAGCTGCGCAATCGCCTGCAGCACGCCGCGCCAGTCGCGGTCGCCGCCGCGCTGCAGCGCTTCCTGCAGCGGATTAAGATGGACGATCAGCGCATCCGCTTCAATCATGCTTACCGCGTTCTGTGCCAGCCCGCGGCCCTGCTCGCCGAGAATCTGCGCGGCGCCCAGGTTGGCCAGCAGCGGAATATCCGGGGCGATACGGCGCAGGTCGCGCGTCAGGCCGAAATTGTTGTCGCTTTCCAGCGCCACGCGCTGTGAACCGACGCCCAGCGCCAGGCCAAGCGCCTGCGCCGCTTCGGCGAGATGGTGATTAATAGAGAGGGCGCGCGCCGCGCCGCCGGTCATTGAGCTAATCAGAAAAGGCGCCTGCATGGGGCGATTGAACAGCCGGGTGCGCAGATCGATCTGATCCAGGTGCAGTTCCGGCAGAGCGCAGTGCGTGAATTGCCAGCGGGCGAAGCTGCCCGATGCTGGCGTGGTGTTACGCAGAACAATGTCCAGATGATCGTTTTTGCGTTTCGTCAGGTCCGTGTCCTTCATTGCTGCTCCATATACTCAGACGGGAAACGCGCGGTCAGCCGACCATAGCGAGTTTTTTGTCGAACCAGGCCTGCACGAAATGCCGGGTGGCGTAACCGCTGTCGCAGGCGGAAGCCAGATGGCGATCCGCGCGGCGCAGATGGTCGCGCAGCCGCTTCTCCACCGCTTTGCTGCCCAGCATATTGACCAGCGTCGATTTTCCCACATCCTGATGGGCGTCTTTTCCGGTGTCGCTCTGACCGTCGGTCAGGTCGTCCAGCAGCTGGAAAGCCTGGCCGAGATCCCGCGCAAAGCGGTGCAGCTTTTCACGCGACTCCAGCGGCGCGCCGGCGGCCACCGAGGCCATCTGCATCGCCGCGCTGAACAGCGCGCTGGTTTTGAAATGGTTAGTGAGCTGAATAGCGTCGGCGCTGCGCGGCTGGCCGCCTTCGGTCAAATCGCGAAACTGTCCCTGTACCAGTCCCTGAATGCCCACGGAGTGGGAAAGTTCCGCCACAGCCTGGGTTTTCGCCTGGCTACTGATGCCGTCCGCCATTGCGATAACGCCGAAGGCGCGGCTCAGCAAGGCGACGGCGGCCAGTATCGCCACCGGCTCGCCAAACTGGCGATGGATGGTCGGGCGGCCGCGCCGCAGTTCGGCGTCGTCCATGCAGGGAATATCATCGAGTATTAGCGAGGCGGCATGTACCATCTCAACGGCACAGGCGAAATCGAGCAGGCCGCTGAGTTCGTCGCGGTAGCCCAGGTCGTGCGCGGCCAGCATCAGCAGCACCGGCCGGATGCGTTTGCCTGGCGCCAGCGCCCCTTCGCGCATCGCGAGCCCCACGCAGTCGCGTTCGCTTTCTACCGGCAGCAGTCGATCAAGACGCTGTTCGATACTCGCGAGTAACATCAGGGGATCGCTGTAAATGAGGGTAGGATCTCTTTCAGCAAAAATGGTCATGATGGCAGTCCTTACTTGCAGGTGAGCGTCGGCCTGTCGTAATTGCAAATGAACAAAGTGGCGCAGAAGGAGCCATCTAAAAAAGTGAAGCCTGTTATTTTTAGCACCGCCGTAAACTGAGCGTTATTGTTTGGTTTTGACGCGGCGGTGCAATAAAGCGTAGACGAGAATTGCCGCTCTGACGGGGGAAACGGAGATAAGTGGCAATAAAATAATAATTTTATTCACGAACTAAGTGCGGTGTCAGAGGGCGCAGGCGCTTCGGACAGCATCTGGTTAAGCAAAGCGACGGCCTCTTTAACTTCCCGTGCCGTCAGGGCGCCATCTTTCGCGAAGCGAACCACGCCCTGTGCGTCCAGCAGAATGACCGTAGAGCCGTGCGGCGTCAGCTGCCAGCTGTTTCGCGCCACGCCGCTGCTGTCGATAACAAAATGCTGCCAGGGCGCGTCGCGCTTGCTCGATTTGATGCTGCGCTCGACGAAAATCGCGCTGCCAGGGATCGCGTCGTCCGTATTAACGATAGTAGTGGTCTGAAAGCGGCTGCGCGGAAAGTTCGCCTGCTGAATGGCGGCGATCAGCGGCGCGTTTTGCTCTTTGGCCGAAAGCCGCCCGGCAACGTGGATCACCATACGAACTTTACCGGTCAGCGACTGGCTGCTCCAGCGCTGGTAGCCCAGCATCTCATGTTGCATCACCAGTTCGCCCTCGTTGGCGATAAAGACTGGCGGAAGAGACTTGCCCGTTTCCACGCTGTGCGCGGCGGCCAGGCCGGGAAAAAGCAGGCAGATAAGCAGCAGAGAGTAGGGTTTCACGCAGCCTCACACGCAGAAGAGAGAGCCTCAAGCCTGGGTGAAAATCTGCCGCTTCGCCAGTCAGGAAAAAAATGAATTTTACGCTTAGCTCAAATTTTAATCACTCCTTCAATGCGCCAGATCAAACAACGCGCGGTCAAAGGATTCGATGATGCAGAGAATCATTGGCAAAAGGAGACGTATATGAAAAGTGAGTTAATGACCTTGTCTGAATTCGCGCGCTACCTGGGCGTCTCTCCGCTGAGGCTGGTGCGCGCCTACTGTAATCGCGGATCGCTGGACGGGGTGCCGTTGCCCGAGCCGGTAAAAAACGTGGCATTCAGAGAACGCTGCTGGTCACGCGAGCAGGTGCGCCAGTTCCGGCATACGCTACAGCGCGCGCATCACCACGAGTGAAGAAAAGGGAAGGTTTTCACCTTCCCTTGCTCTAACTGCCGCTGACGGTTCCGCTCATCACGCCGGTCGCTTCCGCATCCACCAGAAAGCAGATTAGCGTGGCGTCGCGCTCAGCGGTTACGGCCGGCAGCGCTTCGGTGTCGCCGGCCACATCGCCTTTATGCAGGCGCTGCCCCTCCAGATTCACCACGCCGTCCAGCACCGCCAGCCAGGGCGCAAAGCCGGGAATAGCGGGCACCTCCAGCGTGTTGCCGCGCTCCAGTCGCACGTCGTAAATATGCACCGCCTGACGCAGCGTCAACGGCGCGGCGCTGCCTTCCGGCCCTGCCAGCCACGTCCAGGCGTTGTGGGCGACGCCGTCAGCGCGCTCCAGCAGCTGGGTTTTCGCTTCGCCGCCGGCGCGCGCCGGACGGATAAACGCCTGCAGCACTTCGGCTTCAATCAGCGGCGCGGACTCTTCGTGCCGCAGGCCTTCGCCCGCATTCACCACCATCACCCGTTTCGCCGACAGCGGCGTGCGTTCGCCCTGCAGGTCGGTATGCTGCACCGAGCCGCGCCAGACGTAGCTGAGGATGTCGTCGTTCACATGCTCGTGCATCGAAATGCGCGCGCCGAGTTTCAGCGTCGTCATATCGACAATCGCTAGCGGCCCGAAGCGTTCGCCCGGGCGCAGACGGCGAATGGTAAAAGGACCATATTCAAACAGCTGGCCGCGATGGGCACGCACAACGTTCATCATCATCTCCTGTTATGAGCTTACAGAACGATGATAAACCGATGGGAAAAGATGAGAAGCAGGGGGATTTGCTGAGAGAGTTCAACTTTTTTGAATAAGCTGCCCGTCGCGGCGGACGGGCAGTTGGCGCCTTTATTTGCCCTGTTCGTCGCTCTCGCCGAGGAAGAAATACCACAGCGGAATCGACATCAGGCCGGTAAAGACCGAGGTATAGAGGAGCACCATTAACGCCTGGGTGACGTACATCATCAGCGACCAGTCGCTAAAGGCGATCTGATACTGCTCGATAACGCCGCTGATAATGGCTTTACCCATCACCGTGCCGACAATCAGCCATAAAATCACCACGCTGCGCAGGAAATAACGCATCTCTTTCTGCTTTGCAGCGAAGCGCCCGCGCACGATACCCAGCGGTGACTGCTGCTCCAGCGGCGTTTCCGGCTGCGGCATGGCGGCACGCTGCGCCTTACGCCAGCGCAGCAGATCGATAGCGATAAACGCCAGCAGGCTACCTCCCATTACCGGCAGCGCCCAGCCCAGCGCCAGCGCAACGATCAGCGAGGCGGCCTGCGCATAGCGCGGCATCGCCAGCCAGGCGACAAGGAGCGTTTGCGCCGGATTCTGCGCGGGCAGCGCCGGGCGACGGATCCACCACATGCGGTAGCCGAGCGCGATAGTGGCGCACAGGCCAAAGCCGAACAGGGCCAGCAGCAGCTGGTTCGGCCAGCCGAACAGTACGCCCATGTGGGCGTCAACGCCCCAGCGCGTCAGCTTCGCTACCAGCGGAAAATGCGCGAATTCGACGCGGTCGACAATGGCGAACGTGGTGGGATCCACCGAAACGGCGTCAACCTGACTCGGCCAGCTGCGGTCGATCTCGCTTACCGTCCAGGCCTGTCCCTCTGCTTTAGGCTGGCGCAGCTCTAGTTTTGCGGCGTGGATGTCGCTGCGTCGCGCGGCGTTAAGCACGCTGTCCCAGTCGGCGTCCGGCGCGTTTATCGCTCTGGCCGGCTTCACTGGCACCGCCATACCGCTCATATCCATGCCGTCCATCTGCGGCATAGCGTGATGATCGGCATGGGGATCGGCGCTGGCAGCGGGCGCGCTGGCATCCAGCGCGGTGCGCACCTGCGGCGTCATCCAGCCCAGTTCGCTGCGCATTTTATCAATATTGCCGCCCGCCCACTGCGACCAGGTGAGGCCCGTGACCGAGAAGAAGACCAGACCCAGCGACAGCGCCAAACCAAGCGTTATATGCCAGTGGCGGGCGAAGGCGAAGCCTGACGCAGGTTTTTTCATTTTTCTGCGCGGGCGGGTGCCGAGCCACAGCACCAGGCCGCCGAGCGCGGCGACCCACAGCCAGGAGGCGGCCAGTTCGCTGTAAATTCGCCCGACGTCGCCTAGCAGCAGGCCGCGATGCAGCTGATCCAGCCACATGCGCAGCGGCAGCACGCCGCTGGTGCCGTAAACCGTCATATCGCCCTTGACCTGCAAGGTGTAGGGATCGATAAACACCGAGCGCGATTCTGACGGCCCAAGGTCGCTCTGGCTGAACTGCACGCGCGTGGTTTCCTGTGCGCCAGGTGCCGGACGCACCGCATAAACAGGCGCCGCCTCGCCGATATGGCGTCGCGCCGCGGCGACCTGCGCCGAAAGCGGCTGCGCCGTTCCCTGCGGCTCGGTGGTCAGTGCGGAAGCGTAAAGAACATTCTCAATCTGCGGCGTCAGCACGTACAGCGTGCCGGTCAGCGCCGCAATAAAAATAAAAGGCGCGATAAACAGCCCGATGTAAAAGTGCAGGCGGCGCAGCAAATTGAATAACGAGCCGCGCGGCGGCGCCGTTTCCCGAAGTGATGACATAGCACATCCATTTTTATTCAGTTAAAGACGAACCCGTTTCCGTCGCTTTACTCGGCGGAAAGGCAGGCATTCTGATTAAAAAACGCAGCGGGAAGGCGGGGCACGAGGCCGGTAGACGCGGCGTTCGCGTCGGCACAGCGGCGGGTCCGCGCGCGGCGTCGGGGGTGGCGCGCGCGCGATCAGCATCATCAGCCAGAGAAGGGGAATCGCAGCCCAGATCATCAGCGGCACATGCACCAGTAGCTCGCAGTAGCCGCAGGCGACGCCCTCTTCGCCCGACATCATATGGCCGGAAGGCATCATAGCGTCGTCCATATGATGCATCATCGGCATGGCGTCGGCGCTGTGCGACATCGCCATCACAGGGGCGGCCATCGCGTCGCCGTGGCGCGCCATCAGATCCTTCGACACCACGGGCGCGACGAACAGCAGCAGCACCGCCAGGATAGCCAGGCAGGCGCTGAGTCGCTGTTGCAACGGGGTGAAAAAGGTCATGAAAACATCACTGGCTGGTAAACGTCAGGCGCTATTTTACCGCGTTAAGGTTCTGAACGGGGCTAATTCTGTAAAAATTCTTAGGCTATGCGTGTACAGCCTGACGTCCGCTGCGCGCGCGCTAGAAAACCGAGCTGCCCAGGCGATCGCTAAGCAGCTCCAGCGCGGCGGTGCCCGCCAGCGAGTTGCCGATGGCGTCCAGGCCTGGCGACCAGACCGCAATGCTCATTTTATTGGGAATTACCGCGATAATGCCGCCGCCGACGCCCGATTTTC
>OKGA01000287.1_pt1 | contig 15799 bp, 20 predicted proteins | sample 1611451 | NCBI WGS metagenome assembly OKGA01 (sample SAMN04436745, study PRJEB24849) | human gut metagenome | biome: human gut; feature: NICU; material: stool | host: Homo sapiens | place: USA: Saint Louis, MO | collected 2010-12-22
CGAACCTGGTGATCCACACCGATCTCAATTGTCTGTCGGTGGTGCAGTATGCCGTCGATGTCCTGGAAGTCGAGCACATTATTATCTGCGGCCACTACGGCTGCGGCGGCGTTCAGGCGGCGATTGACCTGCCGCAGAGCCCGCTGGCGCATGAAGACTCGGCGCTGGCGCGCCGTATCGCCGCGCTGCGTCAGGCATTAGGGGACGGGCTGCCCGACGCGCCGCAGACCGCCGCGGAGACGCTGAACCGGCTGGTGGAGGTTAACGTGCTGGCGCAGTTCGCCCGTCTCGCCGCCGCCGCCCCAGTGCGCGACGCGTGGCGCGCGGGCCAGGCGTTAGATCTGTTCGGCTGCGTTTACGATCTGCAGTCGGGCCACCTTAAAGAGTTAATCCAGCAATCAGCAGAGGAATCTTCGCCATGAATGTGAATACGCTTCGTCAGGATATTCCTGCCGGCCTGGTGGTTTTTCTGGTGGCGCTGCCGCTCTGTCTGGGCATTGCGCAGGCGAGCGGACTGCCGCCGTTCGCCGGCCTGCTGACCGGGGTGATCGGCGGGCTGCTGGTCACCGCGCTTAGCCCGTCGCGCTTTGCCGTCAGCGGCCCGGCGGCGGGCCTGGTGACGATCGTCGTCGCCTCTATCGAGACGCTCGGCAGCTTCAGCGCTTTTCTTACCGCGCTGGTGCTGGCTGGCCTGATGCAGTGCGGCCTCGGCCTGCTGCGCGCCGGCCGCTTTATCTCGCTGGTGCCGGGCAGTGTTATTAAGGGCATGCTGGCGGCTATCGGCATTTTGCTGATTATCCAGCAGATCCCGGTGGCGTTCGGTATTGAGGGCGATGCCGGTCTGGCCGGATTCGCCAGCGGCGCCGCGACCTTTTCCGCGCCCGCGATGCTGGTCGCCGGCGGCAGTCTGGCGATTCTCTGGCTCTGGACCACGCCGCTGGTGAAAAAGGCGGGCGTGCTGGGCTGGATACCCGGTCCGCTGGTGGCGGTGCTGTTCGGCTGCGCCGCCACGGTATTCGGCGGAGAGTGGATGCCGGAGATGGCGGCTCAGCTGTCGCGCATCGCGCTGCCGGAGTTCGACAGCCTCTCCGCGCTGGCGGCGCAGCTGGAGAGCCCGGCCTGGAACGCATGGCAAAATCCGTCGGTCTGGGTGGTGGCGGTGACGCTGGCGCTGGTCGCCAGCCTGGAGACGCTGCTGAGCCAGGAGGCGCTGAAGAAGCTGCGCCCGCAGAATCCGCCGCCGTCGCCCAATCGCGAAATGTTCGCGCAGGGGATCGGCAATCTCAGCGCCGGCCTGCTGGGCGCCATGCCGATTACCGCGGTAATCGTGCGCAGTTCGGTGAACGTCAGCACCGGCGCGCAGACCAAGCTCTCTATTCTGATCCACGGCGTGCTGCTGCTGATCTGCGGGCTCTGGTTCAGCGATATGCTGAACGCCATTCCGCTGGCCAGCCTGGCGGCGGTGCTGCTCTATACCGGCTATAAGCTGGCGACGCCGCGCCTGTTTGTGGAGCAGTTCCGCATGGGCGCGCAGCAGTACGTGCCGTTCCTCGCCACCATCGGCGGCATTATCCTGTTCGGCATGCTGGCAGGCATCGGCATCGGTCTGGCGACGCAGATGCTTTACAGCCTCTACAAGAGCCACCGCAACGCGCTGCAGCTGACGCGCTATGACGATCACTATGTGCTGCGCTTTCAGCAGAATCTGACCTTTCTGCATAACCCGAAGCTGCAGGGTCTGCTGGCGGAGATCCCGGAGAACAGCGTGGTGATTGTGGATCACGATAACGCCGAGTATCTGGATCCCGACGTGAAGGCGGTGCTGAAGGATTTCGGCGACAACGCAGATAAGCGCGGCATTCGCCTCAGCCAGTGGCCGGTGGCGGTGAAGTAAAAGAGGGATTCGCCTGTTAGTCAGGTGATTACGCGGGTGATATGGCCTGATCGCAAAGACGCAAAAGACGGCATCCCTGCCAGCTCGTCCCGCGCAATTACGCACCTCATCCTTGAGGTGCGCCCGTAGCCGGGCCAACGCGCTGCGTTGTTCAAAAACGCTCCCGGCGTTTTTGTCCTTATCGCGGGACGCTTTGCTCTTCAGGCCATGTCACCCGCTAGTTTGACTTAGTAGCTGTCTGAAAAATCGGATATCTCGGATAGCCGATTTTTTTATTTAAGGCATAATTTCCGCGCCATAAGCCAGACGGCGCAGCCCAGATTGCGAGTAGCGCCGATCTCTGCCGTTTATTCACTGAATTGCCCGGGCGGCAAGTGCGGTTTAATGGCGTACGGCGAAGGTCCGGGAAGGGCAGGGAGCGGAGAATTTACAGGCTACAGGGTTCAAACCTATGCGCGTTAAGCTGTTTGCAGAGCACAACACGACAACGAATCTCCTCTCGCTGTTTCTTATCACCCTGCTGTTTTGCTTTTTGGGCAGCCATCTGCGCGTGCCTGCGGAGCTTTCTCTCTTCTGGCCGGTAAACGCCATCGTCGCTGCCGTCATCGTCCGGCATCCCTGGCTGCACCGCATTCGCTACTATCTTGCCAGCTTCGCCGCCATGGTGGCGAACGATACCCTCTTTTCTGGCTGGGCGTGGCCCGCCGTGACGCTTAACGTCGCCAACCTGCTGTTCATCATTATCTCCGTCTCGATGCTGGTGAAGCACTATCTGCGCGACTCCGACCGCAGACAGATCAGCAACGCGCTGCGCATCTTTCCCGCCTGCCTGCTGGCCGCCTTTGCCTGCGCCACCTGGGGCGGGCTGGCGCAGGATTTGAGCTTCGACACCCGCTTCGCCACCGCCTGGGGCGACTGGTTCAGCGAACAGTTCTCTACCGGCCTGATGCTGCTGCCCTTCCTGCTGACGCGCAACTGGCGCGGCCTGTCGTTCGCCGCGCTGCTCTCGCCGGGCAAATGGCTGCCGCTATTGAGCGTGGTGCTGTCGCTGGCGGTCGGGGCGATGATGGGCGGCGCGGGCAGCCTGACCTTTCCGGTTCCGGCGCTGATCTGGTGCGCCATCGTCTTGCCGATCCCGGTCACCAGCCTGGTGATCCTGCTGACCGGCATCAGCGAAATTGTGCTGGTATCGCACGGCGTGATGAACATTCAGGGCAACGATAACCTGCTGCACTTAAGCCATCTCACCTCGGCGCGTCTCGGCGTCGCCACCGTCGCCATCAGCCCGCTGATCGTCGCCGTCAGTATGGATGCGGTACGTCAGCTTAATCAGCGGCTCGCGCTGCGCGCCAACTACGATTTTCTTACCCAGTTGCTGTCGCGCTCCGGGCTGTATGAAAGTCTGAAAGAGGAGCCGTTCTCGGCGCAGCGCAACGTTGGGGTCATCCTGCTGGATGTCGACTATTTTAAAGCCATCAACGACAACTTCGGTCATGACGCCGGCGACGGCGTACTGGAGGAGATTGCGCTGCGCATGCAGCAAGTCGTGGGCAAGCAGGGGCGCATCTGCCGCTTCGGTGGGGAGGAGTTTGCCATCGTGCTGTTCGACGCGCGTCCCGAGCGACTCTACCAGCTGGCGGAAGCGGTGCGACAGGCGATCGGCAAAGAGAAGTTCTGGCTGCAGGGCAACACCGTTACCGTCACCGTCAGCCTGGGGCTGGCGCAGGGCAAGGCGGGCGAAGAGCGCGACTGGCACAGCCTGGTTAACCAGCTGATCTCCGCCGCGGATAAAAACCTCTATCTCTCCAAGCGCAACGGGCGCAATCAGACCACGCCCGCCTTCAGAACCCTTGCGCTGGCCACCAGCGACGTGGCGTAACGCGACGCTTCGCGACTAAACGCTGCTTTTCAGCTGGCTGGTTTGCTGATGGCGCTCCAGCGCCAGCTCGATCAGGCGGGTAATCAGATCGCGATAGCTGAGTCCCGCCGCCTGCCACAGCTTGGGATACATGCTGATATTGGTGAAGCCGGGCAGGGTATTCACCTCGTTGACGATAATCTCGCCCGCTTCCGTCAGGAAAACGTCGACGCGCGCCATTCCGCTGCACTCCAGCGCCTGAAACGCCTTAATCGCCACGGCGCGGATCGCTTCGCTGTGCGCGTTGTCGATGGCGGCGGGCACCTGCGTCTGCGCGCCGGTTTCGCTGATATATTTGGTCTCGTAGGAGTAGAAGGCGTCGTGCACCACCACTTCGCCGCACGGGCTCGCCTGCGGATCGTCGTTGCCCAGCACCGCACACTCGATCTCGCGGCCTTTGATGCCGGTTTCAATCAGCACCTTGCGATCGAAGGTAAAGGCGAGATCCAGCGCGCGGTCGACGTCGTCGACGCTGTCAACTTTGCTGACGCCCACTGAAGAGCCCTGATTGGCTGGTTTGATAAACAGCGGCAGGCCAAGCTGCGCGACAATCTCCGCCGCCTCAATACGCGAACGCTGCGCCTGCGTGACGCTGATCCAGGGCGCGACCTGCAGCCCGGCGTCGCGCAGCAGACGTTTAGTGAAATCTTTATCCATGCTGACCGCCGAGCCGAGCACGCCAGAGCCGACAAAAGGCAGCGACGCCATGCGCAGCAAGCCCTGCAGCGATCCATCTTCGCCGAGCGTGCCGTGCACGATAGGGAAAATCACATCGATCTGCGACAGCGCATGACCGCTCTGACGGGCGATCATCTGCTGCTGCGACGCGCCCGGCACCAGCGCCACGCTTTCGCCAGCGCGGTTAAGCGCGATGAGCGCCGGATCCTGCGCGTTGATCAGAAAGTTCGAGGCGTCGTTAAGATGCCACTGACCCTGTTTATCAATGCCTAACAGCACCGGCTCGAAACGCGTTTTATCGATCGCATCAAGGATATTTTTAGCCGACTGTAACGATACTTCGTGCTCGGCCGATTTGCCGCCGAACACAATGCCTACCCGCAGTTTTGTCATTAGAGCTTGCCTGAAAAGATGTTGCGAAACCCACAAGATAACACGCGGATTTCGCGCTGTAACGGCGTGGCGCAGCGTAGCGTCGGCTTAATTTAGCGTAGCGGAGAGCAGGGCGCGGCACTGGGCGGCGTCGGCGCTCGCCTGCGCCTTTTGCCCGGCGCTCAGCGTCTGCCAGGCATCCGCCACGTGCTGGCCCAGGCGCGGCTGGAAGTGAATTTTTTGCAGCGCGTAGTCGGAGTTGCCGCCTTCGATCACCGTGCGCATATCGGCCACAAAGCGGCGGCTGTCGTCATGGTGAATCGCGCAGAACACCGAGATGTAATAGGCCTCGTCCTCTTTGCTGTAGTGCGGCGTCAGCCAGTACCAGCCGGCGGCTACGCAGAGGAGAAGAAGGGGAATAAGGATGTTAAGTCTGAATCGCATGTATCGGTTCGGTCCGCTGAGGCGAAGCGCGGCTCCTTTAAATTAACGTCATCACCACGATGCCGGTGGCGGAAATCTCGTTCAGCGCGCACTCAAACTCCGCGTCGCCGCCGCTGATTCTCACCCGGCCGCCAGGCAGTCGCGCGAGGTTGCGCAGGCTGGCCATGCCCTCGATATCCAGCAGCCATTTGCCGTCCACCACCGCCTTAAAGCTGCGGTTAACGATGTACTGCTGCTCGCCTTCAATCACCGCCAGCAGATTGCTGTGGGGCGCCACCTTATCCAGAAACAGCTTGCTCTCCAGAGTCACAAAATCGACAGGCGAGAGTTCACCATTTGTTAATTTAACCCGCTCAATATCGGTCAGGCTCTTCATCGGGTGACTTTCGCTGCCTTTTTCCGCCGTCAGCGCCTGCACCGCGCTGGGCGGATTGCCCTGGCCATAGAGGATCCAGTTCAGTTCAGCATCGGTATCGATCAGGCACTGCACCACCAGATCAGCCGGGAAAGCGTCTCTTTTATAACGCATTGCCAGGTTGCTCGAAGAGAGGCCGACATGCTCGGCATACTGCGACTTCTGTTTAAACCCATAGGCCTGAATCAGCCTGTCGAGGATAGCCCCGCCGCTCCCGTTAAAATTAGTGACTAACATTTTTGAGCTTCCTCTTGTGTTACTAACATATTTGAATTAGCATCACTGCGTTGTGAATGTTATCGCATATAACTGACATTACGTTAACTGGAGATGATGCCCTATGAGGCCTGATATTACAAATGCCATAGCTGCGCTCCTTTTATTAAGAATCAGCGTAAAACGTCCCGTTTCAGCGCTTTTTATTCAGGCAGAGCGCCTCTTGCCTGCGTTTGGCGCCAGGCGCAGCGCATCGGCTATAGCGACGTGCGGCGTGCAGAGCGCGCCAGCGCGCATGAGGAAAGCGCCCTGTTCTTTTTCTGTTAACTTTCAGCCAGCCTGATTCACTTATGATGAATAGCCATTCTGAACCTGCGGCGGCCATGAGCTTTGATGAGTTCCGCAAAAGCTGGCGGCGAATGCGGAGCGACAGCCGTAATCCGGCATTGATCGCCTTTAACCGGCAGAGCGAGGAGTTTAAGTTCTGCGTGCTGACGCTGGCGAACCGGGAGAAACCGGGGAGCTTTCGGCTACAGGAGGTCGGCGACGCCTTTGAATCCTTCGATGAGCCGCGCCGCGCGCTGATTATCGCCGCCATGAACAAACTGGTGCGCTGGGGCAGGCTGCTGCCGCGTCCCTTTTCTGACGCCGACCAGTATCTGTCTGAGTAACTGACCTTAACCGCAAATCGATGACGTCAACCCGTCGGGCTTCCCTTTGCCTGAATTCAGGAGAGAAAAGATGAAATACCCTAATCCTCACGCCGACAGCGATGCGCTGAACGTTCTGCTAACCGCCGCGCGCTACGACGAACGTAGAGGCCGCGCGCAGGCGGTCGCTGACCGTCTGGCCGCGATGGCGACGCATATCGGCCGCCAGGGACTAAGCGGCGTCGAGGCCGCCGAGCTGCTCCGCTATGAGGCGCAGCGCTACCGCGATGAATCGCAGGAGCTGCGCTAATGGTCGATAGTATGGACATTGAGCAGCAGCGTCAGGCGGAGCAGCTGGCGCTCGATATCGCCGCCGTGACGCAGCGGCCGAAAGGCGTCAGCGCCTTCTTCTGCGAGGCGTGCGACAGCGCGATCCCCGAGGCGCGTCGCCGCGCCATCAGTGGCGTTTCGCGCTGCGTCGCCTGTCAGGAGATTGCCGAGCTGCGCGGCCGCCACTATCAGGGCGGCCGGTAATGCAGCGCCTCTTCTGGCCGTGGAACGCGCCGCGTCAGGCTATCGCCTCGCCTTATCCTACTCACGCCGCGATGCAGCAGCGCAGTCGCGAGCTGGCGGCGCTGTCGCAGGCGTGGCGATCGCTGGAGCAACAGCCGACGCTGGTGCAGCGCGCCATCAGGCTGCGTCACGATCGGCTGGCGCACGAGCGCGGCGCGGCCCGCGCCGCGACCTGGCTGACGACCTCCTTTGCCGATCGCCTGCTGCCGCGCGTGGAGCGAGTCAACGCGCAGTATCGGCTCGGCGCGATGCGTCGCGGCGTCGCCGCGCGGCTGAGCGGCCAAGCCGCACAGGAAAAAGGCGCGGCGGCGGCGGCAGGCGCGCTGTGGGAGCTGATGCGCCGCTTTAATCAGCTGCCCGATATGGCGCGCGCCGATGTCGATCGGCTGGCGGGCGATATTGCCAGCTTTATCTTCGCCGAGCTGGTGCAGCTGCACGCGCAGAATCACGGCGAATCGGACTGGCGCTACAGCCACGACCTCTATCTGACCGCCGCGACCCTTACCCGCGAGTTCGGCCAGACGCCGCCGCTGTGGCAGAAGGTCACTACTCGCCTCTTCGCGCCGGAAGAGGCGACGCCGGCGATTATGCGTATGCAGGGTGAGACGTGGTGGAAAGGGCGGCTGCGCCGCATCGCCGCCGAATGGCGCGAGCATCTGCAGATTGCGCTGGCGCAGGTCAGCAAAACGCGTTCGCCCTACGCCAGCCGCGCCACCATTGCCGAATGGCGCGAGCAGAAGCGCCGCACCCGCGACTTTTTGCAGAGCATGGAGCTAGAGGACGAAGAGGGCAACCGCATCAGCCTGATCGACAAGCATGACGGCAGCGTCGCCAATCCTGCCATCCGCCGCTGCGAGCTGATGACGCGCATTCGCGGCTTTGAAACCATCTGCCATGAAATGGGCTACGTCGGCGAGTTTTGCACGCTAACCGCGCCGGCGCGCTATCACGCCACGCTCGGCAGCGGCCAGCACAACCCAAAATGGCGCGGCGCCAGCCCGGCTGAGACGCAGCGCTACCTCTGTCAGCTCTGGCAAAAAGTGCGCGCCAGGCTGCACCGCGAGCAGATCCGCCTGTTCGGCATCCGCGTCGCCGAACCCCACCATGACGGCACGCCGCACTGGCATCTGCTGCTGTTTATGCGTCCCCAACAGGCCGCGCAGGTGCGCCAGATCCTGACAGAGTACGCCTGCCAGCAGGAGAGCGAAGAGCTGACCAGCGAAAAAGCACGCAAGGCGCGCTTTCACACCACCGCCATCGATCCGCAAAAGGGCAGCGCCACCGGCTACATCGCGAAATATATCGCCAAAAACATCGATGGCTACGCGCTCGACGGCGAGCGGGACAGCGAGAGCGGCGAGCCGCTGCGCGACTGCGCCGCCGCGGTTTCCGCCTGGGCGGGACGCTGGCATATCCGTCAGTTTCAGTTTGTCGGCGGCGCGCCGGTGACCGTCTGGCGCGAGCTGCGCCGTCTCACCGACGGCGAGGGGCTGCGCAGGATGAGCGACGAGCTGGCCGAAGCGCGCGCGGCGGCGGACAGCGGCGACTGGGCCGCCTACGTCAACGCCCAGGGCGGCCCGTTCGTGCGGCGCGATGAGCTGGCGGTGCGCGTCTGGTATCAACAGGCCGAAGAGCGCAACAGCTGGGGCGAAGAGATCACGCGCATTAAAGGTGTCTACCTCAGCGCCACGGTCAACGAGAAACCGCTGCTGACCCGGCTGGTTAACTGGAAGCTGGTGCCGAAGCGTAAAGCGGAGGCTGACAATCTCGAACAGGATGCTTCAGCTTGGAGTTCTGTCATTAACTGTACGCGGATGGCGCGCCGGCCAGGCGTATTAGCGCGGTTAAATCATTGGCCTGATCCGGCAGTGAAAAAAAGGGCGAAACCGGCTGGCGATGGCGCTTTATACAGTCAAAATACGCCGCCCTGACGCGCTTTTTCCGCCTTTTTTACTAATTTGGCTTAGGGGTTATCACGCCAAAAAAGTTTCTATATCAATAGCCTAAAGGGAGGTCGCTCAGATCTTAATTTTCTTTATATCAGATTGCATGCTGTGCTACTGTATAGATATACAGTTATAAAATGGGGGAGGGAAAGTGGATACAGATTTACAAGAACAGGTAATGCTTGAGCGCGTCGAGCTCATTGCACGTCTGACCACTGAAGGAGTTTGCAGGGAACGCGACCGGGAAGTGGCCCTCGCTTTGATCGCCGAGATTGCCGGCGACATGATGATAAAAAACAAGGAATTTGCCGTTTCGTTCTCCGCCATACCCACTAATAAATAACAATGCAGGTATAGCGATGAGAGGCGATGGCTCGACGCATCATAAGCGGCAGATCCCACACCTTTCCCTTTGACGCTCGCGCCGTCTGACGACGGCTGAACTGAAGCAATAACGGCACCCTCGGGTGCCGTTTTTTTTGCGCCGCGATCTGGCTGTTTGCCCATATTCCAGCGGGCGGGACGGCGTTGAGCCGTCGCCCCGCAGCGAGGAGACTGGCTATGCCGGACGACGCGCAAGCGCCGCCGCAATTAACGGCCCGAACCCGGGTCTGCCGACACCACCTCCAGCGGGGAACAACAACAGTGACGCACCATTTTAGCGTGCCCGTCCGCGGGTCCGATGGGGAGCTATCGCCATGAATATTTACGCGCTCCAGGGCGATACGGTCGATGAGATCTGCTATCGCTACTACGGCCGCACGCAGCAGGCGGTCGAGCAGGTTTACGCCGCCAATCCCGGCCTCGCCGAGCGCGGCGCCGTCCTGCCGCACGGCTGTGCGCTGACGCTGCCCGAACTGCCAGACGCGGCCACTGGCGAAACCGTCAATCTGTGGGACTGAAGATGGAGAAAACCAGCTCGCTGATTAACTACCTGGTCAGCCTGTTTTTGATGTGGCTGGGCCGCCACACCATTCAGGATATCGCGTTTCTGGTCGGCTCCGGCGTGGCGGTCATTACCCTGATCGTCAACGTAGCGACCTTTTTCATCAACTGGCACTACCGTCGCAAAACCTATGAGCTTCAGCGCCGGCGCGCAGGGAGGCTGTCGTGAGCCAGACCGCGAAGCGCTGCGCCGTGGTCGCCGTGCTGGCGATCGCCGCGCTGCTGCCGCAGTTCGAGACCCTGAAAATCTCCTCCGGCGGTCTGCAACTGCTGGCCGACGCGGAGGGCTGCCGCACCTCGCCCTATCAGTGCAGCGCCGGCGTCTGGACCAACGGCATCGGCCACACCGCAGGAGTGACGCCGCAGAGCGCTGTCAGCGAGCGCCAGGCGGCGGTCAATCTGGTCGACGACCTGATACGCGTCGAACGCCAGCTCTCTCTCTGCGTGCCGGTGGCGATGCCGCAGCCGGTCTGGGACGCGCTGGCGAGCTTCGCCTTCAACGTCGGCGCCGGCGCCGCCTGCCGCTCGACCCTGGCCAGCTATCTCAATCAGCAGCGCTGGCGCGCGGCGTGCGACCAGCTGCCGCGCTGGATCTACGTTAACGGCGTGAAAAGCGCCGGGCTGGCGCAGCGGCGCGAGCGGGAGCGCGCCTGGTGCCTGCGAGGCGTCCCATGACGCGCCTGTGCCTTGCGCTGCTGCTGGCGCTCGCCTTCACCGGCTGGCGCGGCGCGCAGGTCGGGGCGCAGCTACGCGAGGCGCAGCGCGCCAGCGCCGCGCTCTCCGCCGATCTCGCCAGCCGCGATCGGACCATCGTCCGCCTCAATCAGGAGGCGCAGGCGAACAGCAAACGCGAGGCGGCGCTGCGTCAGCAGCAGAGTCAGGCCAGCCGCCTTGCTCTTAACCGCGAAGTGCAAATAGCGAGGGAAACCAATGCAAACCAGGCGTTACGCGAGTGGTCTGCTGCCGCTCTGCCTGACGATTTTATCCGGCTGCACAGCCGTCCCGCCTTCGACAACGCCCGCGATTATCTGGGCTGGCTGTCCGCGCGTGAACAGCTGTCCAGTGCCGGGCAACAGCCTGCAGACGCAGGGCGATCTGGCGGCAGATAACCGTCAGCTAGAGGCTGCGCTCGCGTCTTGCGGGCTGCAGATTGAAACCATTAAAGCGTGTCAGGAGCAACAGGATGCAGAAACCTCAACAGCTACGCGCGGCGCTGAGCCGCAGCGTGCCGCAGCTACAGCAAAACCCGGAGCGGCTGACCATGGCGATCGCCGCCGGAACGGTGGTGGCGACCAGCGCGCCGTCGCTCTCTTTTGAGTATCGCTACCGGCTGGAATTAACCCTCGCCGACGTTGAGCAGGATATCGAGGCCGTTATCGTGCCGCTGCTCGCCTGGCTGCGGGATAACCAGCCGGAAATGATGGGCAACGCCGAGAAGCGACGCAGCGATTTTACCTTCGCCGCCGACGCCTCCGGCGCGCTCAGCATCGGCCTGCAGCTGACCGAGCGCGTGCTGGTCACGCAGCAGGAGAGCGCGCTGCAGGTCACCTTTCCCGGCGAGCCGACGCCGCCCGCTAACGATAACGCGCCGCTGCAGCTCTGGGTGCACGGCGCGCTGGTCAGCGAGTGGCAGCGCTAAAGCTGTTCTGTCATCTCTCAGCGGTCGGCGTCGCGTTGCTGGCCGCATGCACCGGAGGTAACACTAGCGACATGAACGAACATATCAGCGAAATCCTGCGCCTGCTGCGCAACCTTATCCGCATCGGCACCGTCTCGGCGGTGGATCCGCAGAGCGGGCGCTGCCGCGTACGCAGCGGCGACAATGAAACCGGCTGGCTGCCGTGGCTCAGCGCCCGCGCCGGACGCTCTCGCGCCTGGAGCGCGCCGTCAATCGGCGAGCAGGTGCTGGTGCTGAGCCTGGGCGGCGAGCTGAATACCGGCTTTATCCTGCCGGGCATCTTCTCCGACAGCCATCCTGCGCCTTCCGCCTCGGCTGATGCGCTGCACTGGGCGTTTCCCGACGGCGCGGTTATCGAGTATGAGCCGCAGAGCGGCGCGCTCAGGGCGAGCGGCATTCAGACCGCACGCCTGCAGGCGGCGACCAGCATCCTGCTCGACGCGCCGCTGGTGGAGTGCAGCGCAAAGCTGAAAACCGCCACGCTGGAGGTGACCGGCGGCGGCACGCTGCAGGGCAATGTGACCCACAGCGGCGGCAGCCTGAGCTCTAACGGCATCGTGGTGGACGCCCATCAGCATGGCGGCGTGAAGTCGGGCGGCGATCTTTCTGGAGGACCGCAGTGATGGCCGAAAGATATATCGGGATGAACCGCGACAGCGGCGCGGCGCTGGCGGAGCTGGAGCATATCCGCCAGTCGGTGCGCGATATTTTGACCACGCCGCTCGGCTCCCGAGTCATGCGTCGCCGCTACGGCTCGCTGCTGTCGGCGCTGATCGACCAGCCGCAAAACCCGGCGCTGCGCCTGCAAATCATGTCCGCCTGCTATATGGCGCTGTTGCAGTGGGAGCCGCGCATTCAGCTGAGCGCTATCAGCTATGAGGCGTCGTATGACGGCGGCATGACGGTAGAGCTTACCGGTAGCCGCAGCGATACAACGCAAGCATTTTCCCTGACCATTCCCGTGAGCTGAACCTATGGCAACCATTGACCTGAGCCAGCTGCCTGCGCCCGACGTGGTGGAGGCGCTGGATTATGAAACCCTGCTGGCCGAGCGCAAGGCGACGCTGATTTCCCTCTATCCGGCCGAGCAGCAGGCGGCGATAACCCGCACGCTGGCGCTGGAGTCGGAGCCGCTGGTGAAGCTGCTGCAGGAGAACGCCTATCGCGAGCTGATCCTGCGCCAGCGCATCAACGAGGCGGCCAAAGCCAATATGGTCGCCTGGGCGACCGGCGCCGATCTCGACCAGCTCGGCGCCAACAACGGCGTGACCCGGCTGACGCTGAGGGCGGCGGACAGCAGCACGCTGCCGCCGACCGCGGCGGTGATGGAGAGCGACGACAACTTCCGCATGCGCATCGCCGCCGCGTTCGAAGGGCTGAGCGTGGCGGGGCCTAGCGGCGCCTACGAGTATCACGCCAAAAGCGCCGATGGACGCATAGCGGACGTTTCCGCTACCAGCCCGGCGCCGGCGGAGGTGGTGATCACCGTGCTGAGCCGCGAAGGCGACGGCACCGCGCCTGCCGATCTGCTCACCATCGTGGCGAACGCGCTCAACGACGAGGATGTGCGTCCGGTGGCCGATCGCGTTCGGGTGCAGGCGGCCGCCATCGTCAGCTACCGCGTCGACGCGACGCTGTTTCTCTATCCTGGCCCGGAAGCGGAGCCGATCCGCGCCGCCGCCGAAGCGAAGCTGCTCGCCTTTATCAACGCCCAGTCGCGGCTGGGACGCGATATTCGCCAGTCGGCGCTCTACGCCGCGCTGCATGTAGAAGGCGTGCAGCGCGTCGAGCTGGCGCAGCCGACGGCCGATGTGGTGCTGGATAAAACCCAGGCTGCCTGGTGCAGCGGCTACAGCATCACTGTAGGAGGTTCCGATGAGTGATCGGCTGCTGCCGACTGGCTCCTCGCTGCTCGAGGTCGCCGCCGCCCGGGCGTGCGCCGATATCGAGGCGATGCCGGTGCCGCTGCGCCAGCTATGGAACGCGCAGACCTGCCCGGTGGCGCTGCTGCCTTATCTCGCCTGGGCCTGGTCGGTCGACCGCTGGGACGCCGGGTGGAACGAGGCGACCAAACGCAACGTCGTGGCCGCTTCGGAGTACGTGCACCGGCATAAAGGCACTATCGGTTCGCTGCGGCGCATCGTCGAGCCGCTCGGCTATCTGATCCGCATTATCGAGTGGTGGAAAACCGGCGACGCGCCGGGCACGTTTCGCCTCGACGTCGGCGTGCTCGATACCGGCATTACCGAGGAGATGTACAACGAGCTGGAGCGGCTGATCGCCGATGCGAAGCCATGCAGTCGGCATCTGATTGGCCTTTCGATCAATCTCGATTCGAGCGGAACGCTGCCGGTAGCCGCCGCCAGCTACAGCGGCGACGAGCTAACGGTTTATCCCTATACCCCTGAAATCATCACCGTGAACGGGCCTGGCTTCACCGGCTCAGCGGTACATTTAATTGACCTGACGGAAGTGCGCACATGACAACGAAATATTATGCCCTGCTGACCAATCAGGGCGCGGCTAAGCTGGCGAACGCCACGGCGCTCGGCACTAAGCTGCAGATCACTGAAATGGCGGTAGGCGACGGCGGCGGCGCGCTGCCGACGCCAGATGCCTCGCAGACGAAGCTTATCGGCGAGAAACGCCGCGCGGCGCTGAATTCATTAAGCGTCGACGCGGCTAACAGCAGCCAGATTATCGCCGAGCAGATTATCCCCGAGAACGAAGGCGGCTTCTGGATCCGCGAAATCGGCCTGTTTGACGCCGACGGCGTGATGATTGCCGTCGCCAACTGCGCCGAGACCTATAAGCCGCAGCTGCAGGAGGGCAGCGGCCGCACGCAGACGGTGCGCATGATTATCATCGTCAACAGCGCCGCGTCAGTGACGCTGAAGATCGACCCGTCGGTGGTGCTGGCGACGCGCCAGTATGTGGATGACAACATTATCGAGGCGAAGCAGTACGCGGATAAGGGCATCGCTGATCATGTCGCGGCGGCGAACCCGCATAAACAGTATCTGCAGATTGCGAACGCGCTGGCGGAGGTGAAGAGTGCGGGGAAGGTGGCGGATGTTCTACAAAACCTTGGTATTAGCGAAAAGTTTTCTGGCCGCTTCCTTAACCGGCAGATATTCATCACGCCAGGGGCCGTCAGCTATAAGCCGTCGCCTGGAACGAAGCGCATCAAAATCATTCTGACAGGCGGTGGCGGCAGAGGCTATGGCTACCTTGGCTGGGGCAATGGATTTCGTTCGCGTGGCGCAGGCGGTGGGGCAGGCGGGACTACAATCGCCTGGCTGACAATTGATGAAGGCAAAACTTATACAGGCGTTGTTGGCCAGGGAGCGGATGAAACGTCAGACTCATCAAGCAGTTCCTTCGATGGGCGATTAACCGCAGGCAACGGTGTTTCTGCGAATGGCAATGCGGGCGGCGGTGGCGGCAACGCGGTTGGCGGCGATTTAAATATTCGCGGTGGTGACGGCAGCGACGCGCCCGGTATTGTCAGCGATTCATCTAATCCTTACTTCGGAGGCTCTGGCGATGGTGGCGCAAGTTACTGGGGCGGCGGTGCCCGCAGCGGTGAAGGGTCAAATTCAAATCGTGCGCCAAGGTTTGGTGCGGGCGGTGGTGGTAATACTCGAACCGATCCATATGTTGGGGCTTTTGGCGCGCACGGAGTCATCTACATTGAGGAGTTTAGTTAATGAAAACTTATGCCCGAATTGAGGAACAGCGCGTTGTTGAAATGGTCTCACTCAGTGTTGATCCTTCTGCTATTTATCATCCTTCTCTAGAATGGATTGATATTACACCATTATCATCGCCGCCTGAAGTTGGTTACATTTTTAATAACAATGTGTTCACTGCACCTGTTATTGAATCTGAGAATGCTGGGTTGATTGCTGATATCACCTTCAATTTCTTGATGGAAGAAGCAGCTAAAATTATTGCTCCTTTACAGGATGCTGTCGACATTAACATGGCAAATGAAGAAGAAGTTGCACGGCTTGCTAAATGGAAAAAATATAGAGTGCTTCTCAATCGAGTCAATATAAAAAGTGCGC
>OKGA01000289.1_pt1 | contig 15640 bp, 13 predicted proteins | sample 1611451 | NCBI WGS metagenome assembly OKGA01 (sample SAMN04436745, study PRJEB24849) | human gut metagenome | biome: human gut; feature: NICU; material: stool | host: Homo sapiens | place: USA: Saint Louis, MO | collected 2010-12-22
CACGACAACTGGAATCACAATCCAGGGCTCTACCAACTGAGCTATAGCCACCATTACTACTTCTTCTTACTCACGCGGTAATATTACCACCGCAGCTCCTGCGCACAAACTTAATGGCGCGCCCGACAGGATTCGAACCTGAGACCTCTGCCTCCGGAGGGCAGCGCTCTATCCAGCTGAGCTACGGGCGCGTAGCGCCGTTGCGGGAGGGGATACTACGGATTTACGCCAATCCTGTCTAGTGCTTTTTCGCAGAAATGTTGCGTTTGATTACGCTTTGCTCACTCCTGCGCGGGAAAGCGCACTCCGTAGCCCCTTTTCACCGTTTATTGCCGCGTTTCTACCCGATTTTCAGCCGGATGATGTTTCTTATGCATGCCGAAAGCGAAGTAGCACAGGCTGACGCCCGCTAAGAAAATCGCCCCGACCAGCAGGGAAATTCGCGTATCCGGGTTGATTCCCATGCCGACCAGCACGCAAACCAGAAAAGCGATGGTCAGATAGTTCACATACGGGAACATGATCGACTTAAAGCTGTGGTTTTTGATCGCTTCCTTGTGCGCGCGGCGGAAATAGAGCTGGCTTATCAGCACCACGAACCACGGCACCATGCCCGGCAACACGCTGGCGCTGTAGACATAGACGAATACCTGCTCCGGATTAGGGATGATGTAGTTCAGCGCGGAGCCCACCAACAGGCAGCCGATGGTGACGGCGATGCAGTTGACCGGCACGCCGCTGGCGGAAAGCTTGGTCAGCGCCGCCGGCAGTTGGCGATTCTTGGCCAGGGCGTACAGCATGCGGCCACCGCTGTACATGCCGCTGTTGCAGCCGGAGAGCGCGGCGGTCAAAACCACGAAGTTGATGATGCCGGCAGCGGCGACGATGCCGATCTTGGCGAAGGTCAGCACGAACGGGCTGCCGGTAGTGCCGATGCCGTTCCACGGGAAGATGGTCACGATGACGAAGATCGCGCCGACATAGAAGATCAGGATGCGCCACAGGATATTGTTGATCGCGCGTTTCAGCGTCACCTGCGGGTTTTTGGCTTCCCCGGCGGTAATGCCCACCAGCTCAACCCCCTGATAGGACGCCACCACGATGCACAGCGCAAACAGGAAACCCTTCCAGCCGCCGGCAAAGAAGCCGCCGTGCGCCGTCAGATTGGCGAAACCGATAGGTTCACCGCCGTTGCCGAAACCGAAGAAGATCACCCCCAGCCCCACCAGAATCATCACGATGATGGTGGTGACCTTGATCATGGCGAACCAGAACTCCAGCTCACCGTACAGGCGCACCGCCGCCAGGTTGGCCAGCGCCACCATCGCCACGGCGATCAGCGCCGGCACCCACTGCGGTATTTCCGGGAACCAGAACTGCACATACACCCCGATGGCGGTGATCTCAGAAATGCCGACGGCAATCCACATAAACCAGTAGCCCCAGGCGGTCAGATAACCGAAGTAGGGATTCATGTATTTATGCGCGTAAACGGCGAACGACCCGGCGACCGGCTCAAGGAACAGCATCTCCCCCATCGAACGCATAATGAAGAACACGAACAGCCCGGCGATGATGTAAGCCAGCAGTACCGACGGCCCCGCCCACTTCAGCGTACTGGCCGATCCCATAAACAGGCCGACACCAATGGTGCCCCCGAGAGCGATAAGCTCGATGTGCCGGGCCTCAAGGCCTCGGTGTAGCCCTTGCGGTTTCTCTTTGTGTGCCATAAATCCTCAATAATTTTTCTCGGGTTGTGTTTGCCTGCCGGCCGCTGCCGGTCGTTATTGTCATTATTAAAAGAATAAATCATCCCCTGCCGTTCGGGTTGGCATCAACGGGTAGTCGGAGCGAAGTTACCGTGAGAAGAACATCGTTCAGCGCTGTCGCATCAGGCTTCAGCGGCCAGGGATAATTTCCGGGCGGTATCGTTTCGCATTTCGCCGCTATAAGCAAACCGCAATTTAAAACTTTATGGAATAAATGCAGCGACGTTTAGGGCTGGGGGTTATAGATATGCGGGAGAAATAGGCAAGAGCAGATTATTGGTACAGCAGTCCGGAGCGGAACAGCACTTTCCACCCCGGATGAGAGGTTACATCTTGCCGCTGTAGTAGTAGCCGACAAACTTCAACAGCTTCAACTGCCGGCCGATGCGGCTGGGTTGGCTGAGCAGGCGGTAGAGCCATTCCAGACCAAGGTTCTGCCACACCTTGGGCGCACGCTTCACATGGCCGGTAAAAACGTCGTAGGTGCCGCCCACGCCCATATACAGCGCCTGCGGATGCACCTTGCGGCAGTCGCGCATCAGGATCTCCTGCTTCGGCGATCCCATCGCCACCGTCACGATAGCGGCGCCGCTGGCGCGAATACGCTCGAATAGCGCCTCTCGCTGCTCCGGTTTGAAATAGCCGTCCTGGCTGCCCACCAGGTTGACATTCCACTGGCTGCGCAGCTTCTGCTCGGTTTCCGCCAAGACTTCCGGCTTGCCGCCGACCAAGAAGACCGGCGTGCCTTCGCGGCCGGCGCGCTGCATCAACGCTTCCCACAGATCGGCGCCCGCGACGCGCGACACATCCGCCGCCGGGTATTTGCGGCGAATCGAGCGCACCATGCTGATGCCGTCGGCGTACTTGTACTCCGCTTCATCCAGCAACGCATGCAGCGCCGGGTCCTCTTCCGCCTTCAGGATCTTTTCCGCATTCATCGCCACCAGCGTGCCCTGTTTGACCCGGCCGCCGTCGAACAGAAAATCCATACAGTGCGCCATATCGCGAAAGCCCCACAGGCTGAAACCGCGCAGCTCATACTGCGGCACCGAAATCTTTGTTTCCATCGTCGTCATTACCCTTACAAAAGACCGTCCGCCCGTGGGGAAGAGGCCAGCGCGCGGGCGCGCGTCACTCTGGCCTTGATCAGCCCGGCGGTATCGAACAGCCAATACAGCAACTTCGCCAGCACCAGACAGGCGCCGAAAATAATGCAGAAGAACACCACGCGCGAAACGAATGAGTCCACCCCTTCGCGCGCCAATACAATCATGTTGAACACCGCGCCGAAGCAGAATCCTTGCAGGATAGCCGCCTTATAGCGGTTCGGCTCTGTTTTGCCCAGCTCATACAGCCAGTCGAACCACTTGATGATCATGCCCACCAGAATCGCGCCGAGCGGGATGAACAGCGCGCCGCCCATCACCACCAGCGAACCGATCAGCGTCGGGGATATCGCCAGCCCGGAGTGGTTGTTCAGCACTTCCCAGGTGAAATAGTTGGCCGAGTTCAGCACCACGTCCGGCCGGCCCGGCCATAGCCAGGTTGGGATAAAGACGTAGAAATCACGCAAGATCGGCGCCAGGCCCTGGAAATCGATCTTGTCGTAATTTTGCAGCAGCAGCGCCAGGTTTTCCCACGGCGAGAAGGTGTCTCGGGTCAGATAGAGGAAGGTATAAAACGCTTCCGCGCCGCTGACGTCCAGGCTATAGCGCTTCAACGCCAGCCAGAACATGCCGACCACGCCGAATATGCCCGCCGCCGCCAGCATCCACAGCGTGATCCAGCCGCGCACGATGCCGATAAACAGGAACAGCGCGAAAGCGATAATGATGTTGGCACGGGTGCCGCCGACGATCACGTAGGTCAGAATACCGAACGCCACCGTCGCCACCAGGAACAAAAACCAGGCGCGCAGATCCTGCCGCAGGAAATAGACCACCAGCATCGCCGGAATGAAGAAGTAGAAGAACCGCTTGAGCGCCACGCCGGACACGTCGCTGGAGAAAATCTGACTGTAGGAATTGAGCTTGAACAGCAGGAAGCCGTTCTGCATGAAGAAGATCCCAACGGTACCGATCGCCACCAGCGCCAGCAGCACCCAGGTCATATGAGTCTCTACCCGGTTCATGGTAAACAGCGCCGCGCGCGGCTGAGTGCGGCGCTTGCGCAGCCGGGTCTTGTAAGTGACGTAATAGATGGCGTAAAACGCCGTCGCCGACAGCAGGGCATACAGCAGAAACTCCACCGGCACCACCTCGACGTCAAACTGAAACACCAGCAGGCAGGTTAACGGGAAGCCGAAATAGAACGTCAGCAAATACAGCAGCGAGAAGAAGACGTTGAAGTTAAAGCGCACGCGCCGAAACTCCTGGTAGGTCAGCGTCAGGATAAACGTCAGGCTGACCAGATAGACGACAAACAGGCCGCCGAATTGCGCCAACGTCATGAGTGCTCTCCCGCCGCCAGCGCCAGGGCCTGCAGCCAGCCGTCAACATAGTTCGGATTGAAGAAGGCGATCGCCTGTTTATCCACCGCCGCCAGCTGACGCTGCGCTTCGCGCACCACCTCCTCGTCCAGCGAATCGCCGTAGAACAGCACCGGCAGGTGCTGTTCCGCCAAATCCTGCCAGAACGGGTTTTGCCGGCTGAGCACAAAAGGCACGCCGAACTGAATCAGCAGGCACAGGGTGCCAATCCCCTGCTGGCGATTGAAAATGAAATAGCCCAGATCGCAGGCGCGCAGAATATTGAGGTAGTCCTCGAATGCCACCTGCTGCGTGAGCAGCTGCAGGTTTTTCTCGCCGAACAGCGGCAACCCGGCGGCGCGCACCTGCTCGATGTAAGCATCGTTGTTGGCCGGATAGCCCATCGGCAGGATCACGCGCACGTCGGCGCCGAACTGCTGATGAATCGCCTGCAGCGCTTCGATATGCCGATTGCTGCGATCGCCGGAGTTGCCCACCAGAATCGTCATCGGCCCGGCCAGGTTTTTCTCGACGTGAACGTCGGTCAGCGCCGGATCCATGCGGGTAGGGAAATACAGCAGCGAGGCCGGCACCCGCGCATGGCGCTGCTGGTAGTGAATCACGTCGCCGCGAGTGGCAAACACATTCCCTACCCGCCCCTGCGCAATGCGGCGCAGCAGATAGAACAACCGGAATTTCCAGCTGGTGGCGTCCTCATACAGATCGGCGCCCCAAATATGCCAACTGACCTGACGCGCCTTGATCTTGCCGCTCAGCAGCGCCAGCCACAGCCCCGGGTTGAACTGGCCGTGCAGGAAGAAACGCGTATCGCGATCGGCTTGGGCGCGCGCGATGACCGCCGCCGCCAGGCTTTTCTTGTCCGCGTAGGGCTCAATGTTCAGGGCGGGGAAATCTCCCAGTGCCGCCACATCCTTGGCCGCCACCATAAAATGCCGCGTCTGCTCAGCCGGCAGACGCGGCGCCAACACGTCGTTGAAGAAGCGCAGCACCGTCTGGTTATGATGCGGGATATCGGATCCCAGAACGTGAATCAGTATGGTCATACTCGTCTACGATAAATAAGAAACACGCAGCTACAGAGCGCGAAATACACGATGTAGGTTGCCATATAGGCCTGAGCCGCCCCCAGCGCGCCGCGCAGCGGGATCAGCCAGTGCGAGAACAGCGTCAGCAGCAGAAACTGGCTGACTTCCGTCAGGATATAAAAGCGCAGCGACGCTTTGGCGATCACCAAATAGCCGAACACATAGGCCCCGACTTTCAGCACGTCGCCCACCAGTTGCCAGGCAAACAGATCGCGCATGGCGACGAACTTGTCCGAGAACAACAGCCAGATGGCGAAATCACGCAGCAACCACACCGTAAAGCTCGCCGCCGCTACCGCCGGCAGCACGAATTTCAGCGAGCGCACGATCTCCCGCGAGATGGCGCCCTTGTCCGTCAACCGCGACAGCGTCGGCAGCAGATAGACGGTAAACGAGGCGGTGATAAACTGCAGATAGGCATCGGAAATGCTGCTGACGCCTTGCCAGATCCCCACCTCATCCCAACCGTAATGCGCGGCCAACAGGTTACGCATCATCACGTAAGCCACCGGCAGCGTCACCGAGGTGATCAACGCCATGAGGGTGAATTTGCCGAGGTTGCCGGCCACCCCTTTGTCCCAGCGCGGCGCCAGGTAGCGCAGCGGCAACGTTTTGCGCCGCCACAGCATCAGCCCGGCCGGCAGCACCACCAACGCCGGCACCAACGCCAGCCCTGCCAGCGCGCCTTCATAGCCGCCCAGCTTGAAGCACAGGTAATAAGCCACCACGCCGATCAGGCTGCCGCCGATCACCGCCAGCGCGTTGCCCATCGCGTCGCGATAGCCTTTCAGCACCGCCATGAACAGGTTGGCGTAGGCGATGCCCATCTGAATGAAGGCGACGGCGCGCACCACGCCGACGTAATCGGCATGCCCGAACAGCCCGATGCTGATCGGCTCGGCGGCGAACAAAAACACCAGCGCCAGCAAGGTCGAAAAGCCCAGCACGATGCTCGACGCGGTGCCGACCGCCAGACGCAGACGCTGCGAGTCCTGGTGGTACTCCGCCACGTATTTGGTGATGCCGTTAAAAATGCCCGCGCCGGACAGCACGCCCAGCACGGTGATCAACTGGCGAAAGTTACCCGCCTGCCCCACGCCGCTGGGGCCAAACGCCACCGCCAGCAGTTTCACCACCAACAGCCCCACGCCAATCTTGATCAGCGTGGAGCCGGCGGTCCATATCGACGCTTTTGCCAACGACATATCAGGCGAAGAAGCTCAGGATGGTATTGATTACCGTACGTTGATTAGCATCGGACATATTGTAGAACAGCGGCAAACGCACCAGGCGCGCGCTTTCCTGGCTGGTATAGCGATCTTCACCGGCAAAGCGGCCAAACTGTTCGCCGGCCGGGCACGCATGCAGCGGGATATAGTGAAACACCGTCATGATCTCAGCTTCCTTCAGGTAGTCGATAAAGGCGGTGCGATCGTCGATATCACGCAGCTTGATATAGAACATGTGCGCATTGTGCTCGCAGTCCGCCGGCACAGTCGGCAACTCGATACGGCCAGCCTGCGCCAACGGCAGGAAGCTGTCGTAGTACTTCTGCCACAGAGCCAAACGGCGCTGGTTGATGCGTTCCGCCACTTCCAGCTGGCCCCACAGGTAGGCGGCCTGCAGGTCAGACATCAGATAGCTGGAACCGATGTCGCGCCAGGTATATTTGTCGACCTGGCCACGGAAGAACTGACTGCGGTTGGTGCCCTTCTCGCGGATGACTTCAGCCCGATCGATCAGGGCAGGATCGTTCACCAGCGTCGCGCCGCCTTCGCCGCCGGCGGTGTAGTTTTTGGTTTCATGGAAGCTGAAGCAGCCGATATGGCCGATGGTGCCCAATGCCTTGCCTTTGTAGGTCGACATCACGCCCTGCGCGGCGTCTTCCACCACGAAGAGGTTATATTTCTTCGCCAGCGCCATGATGGTATCCATCTCACAGGCAACGCCGGCATAGTGCACCGGTACAATCGCGCGGGTTTTATCGGTGATCGCCGCTTCGATTTTGGTTTCGTCGATGTTCATGGTGTCCGGACGCAGGTCGACGAACACCACTTTGGCACCGCGCAGCACAAAGGCGTTGGCGGTGGAAACGAAGGTAAAGCTCGGCATGATCACTTCGTCACCCGGCTGGATATCCAGCAGGATGGCGGCCATTTCCAACGACGCGGTGCAGGAAGGCGTCAACAGCACTTTCGCGCTGCCGAAACGCTGTTCCATCCACTGCTGGCAGCGACGGGTAAAACCGCCGTCGCCGCACAACTTGCCGCTGCTCATCGCAGCCTGCATATATTCCAGTTCAGTGCCAACAACCGGTGGAGCGTTAAATGGAATCATGTCTACCTCTGTATAACCAGTACGCGGTGCTTTCAATCACGGCACCCTGTCGTTGATAGAGTCGTAATGCGGCGATATTGCCTACCTGGGTCGCAACCCGCAGGCGTTGCATCCCCTGCCGCCGACATTCGGCCAGCGCCGCCGCCATCAGTCTGGAACCAATGCCCCGGCCTGATGCGCCGGGGTAGGCCGCCAGCAAGCCGATACGCATTTCCTGGCCGCCAATGTCGCGCAGGCTGACAAAGCCTTCAGGTTGCCCCTGGTTACCCAATACCAGCAAGCATTGATGATCGAAGGTGCCCAGCACCGCTTTTTCGATCCAGGCCGCATAGAATCGCCCGCTATCGGTGCGCTCGTACCACGGTGCGCGAAATCGGCTGGCGGCGAACACGTCACCGGCGGCAGCCCGCAACGACGGGATGTCCTCGGGCACGGCCATGCGCACCCCGGCCGCAGCGGTATCGACCGTCTCGCGTCCAGTTGCAATGTTCACGGCCAGATCCACTTCGCCTTCGACCAGCCGGAAGCCCAGCGCCGACAGTGCATCGGCCCACTCCAATCGGTAAGCGGGAATTTTAGCCTGCACCAACGCATAAGCATCCAAATCAGCGTTGCTCACGGGGGCCGCAGAGTCGTCGAAATGCAACTTGGCGCTCTTCAATTGGAAGAAGTCGCTCTCCCAATTCAGCGGTTCAATACTGGCGTGGACGTGCATGCAATAAATCCAGTAAGTATTTGCCGTAACCTGTTTTGGCCAGCGTCTGAGCCGCGCGTTTCACGCCCTCATCATCCAGCCAGCCATTGCGCCAGGCGATCTCTTCAAGACAGGCGATTTTAAAGCCCTGACGTTTCTCTACCGTCTGCACGAAGCTACTGGCTTCCAGCAGGCTGTCGTGAGTCCCGGTGTCCAGCCAGGCAAAACCGCGCCCCAGCAGCTCGACGGTCAGCTCGCCACGCTCCAGATACATCTGGTTGATGCTGGTGATCTCCAATTCTCCCCGAGCTGACGGCTTGATCTGCTTGGCGAACTCCACCACCTGAGCATCATAAAAATATAATCCGGTCACCGCCCAATTGGACTTCGGTTTAACCGGCTTTTCTTCGATCGACAGCGCGCGGAAGTGGTCGTCAAACTCCACCACGCCGAAACGCTCGGGATCCATCACCTGATAGCCAAATACAGTGGCACCGGCGGTGCGCGCCGCAACGCTTCTCAGCTTGGGACTGAACCCCTGACCAAAGTAAATATTATCGCCCAACACCAGGCAGCTCGGCTCGCCGGCCAAGAATTCTTCGCCAATCAGAAATGCCTGAGCCAGGCCATCGGGGCTAGGCTGCTCGGCATAGCTGAGATTGATGCCAAACGCTTCGCCGCTGCCCAACAAACGCTTGAAAGAAGGCAGATCTTCCGGCGTGGAGATAATCAGAATGTCTTTGATCCCTGCCAACATCAGTACCGACAGCGGGTAATAGATCATCGGCTTGTCATAAATCGGCAGCAGTTGCTTGGACACGCCGCGCGTGATCGGATGCAGACGCGTACCGGAACCGCCAGCCAGCACAATACCTTTCATACTTACTCCAAAACCCGCCGCACCGCCGCAAAGCGACGCGGCGTTAAATTAATCTGACAACCCCAAACGCTCACCGGCATAAGAACCGTCTTGCACCCGGCGCCACCAGGTTTCGTTAGCCAAATACCAGGCGACCGTCTTGCGAATGCCGCTTTCAAACGTTTCCTGCGGCCGCCAGCCCAACTCGCGATCGATTTTGTCGGCGTCGATGGCGTAACGCATATCGTGGCCTGGGCGATCCTTCACGTAAGTGATCAGATCGCGGTAGTTCGTCACGCCCTGCGGTTTATTTGGCGCCAATTCTTCCAGCAGATCGCAAATGGTCTGCACCACTTCGATATTCTTGCGCTCGTTATGGCCACCAATATTGTAAGTTTCGCCTACCACGCCTTCGGTCACGACCTGATAGAGCGCGCGCGCGTGATCTTCAACATACAACCAGTCACGCACCTGCGCGCCGTTGCCGTATACCGGCAGCGGTTTGCCGGCTACCGCATTCAGGATCACCAACGGAATCAACTTCTCTGGGAAGTGATAAGGGCCGTAGTTGTTCGAACAGTTGGTCACGAGAGTCGGCAAACCGTAGGTGCGCAACCAGGCACGCACCAGATGATCGCTCGATGCCTTGGAGGCGGAATACGGACTGCTCGGCGCATACGGCGTGGTTTCGGTGAACAGATCGTCGGTGCCGTGCAGGTCGCCGTACACTTCGTCGGTGGAGATATGATGGAAGCGGAAAGACTGCTTCTTCTCCGCCGCCAACGGCTGCCAGTAATGGCGCGCCGCTTCCAGCATCGTGTAAGTGCCAACCACGTTGGTCTCGATAAACGCCGCCGGGCCGTCGATAGAACGATCGACGTGGCTTTCCGCCGCCAGGTGCATCACCACGTCCGGCTGATAGCGGGCAAATACCCGGTCCAGCTCGGCACGATCGCAGATGTCGACCTGCTCGAAAGCATAGCGCTCGCTGTCGGCCACCACCGCCAGCGACTCGAGGTTACCGGCATAGGTCAGCTTATCCACTACCACCACGCTGTCGCCGGTGGCTTCGATGATGTGCCGCACCACTGCGGAGCCAATGAAACCGGCGCCGCCGGTGACTAAGATACGCTTCAACGCCAGACTCCCTTGGTATCCACCACCCAGCTTTGCTTGATCTCTTCCGGCCGGATGGCCTTGAACTGTTGGTGATCGACCAACATCACAATCACATCGGCCTGCTGCAACGCCTCAGCGATTGGCGTCAACGTCACATGGCCCGCCAGCGACTTCGGCAACTGTTCGACGTTCGGTTCCACCGCCAGCGTTTCGCCGACGTGCCATTCGGCGATCAGGTGCGCCACTTCCACCGCCGGACTTTCACGCAAATCGTCGATATTCGGTTTGAAGGCTAGGCCGAAGCAGGCGATTTTCACCTCGGACGCGCGCTTGTCGGTGGCGGCCAGGCAATCGGCCACCGCCGCTTTCACCCGGTCGACCACCCACAGCGGTTTGCCGTCGTTCACCAGGCGTGCGGTGTGAATCAAACGCGCCTGCTGCGGGTTTTGCGCCACGATAAACCACGGATCGACGGCGATGCAGTGACCGCCTACGCCCGGCCCCGGCTGCAGAATATTCACCCGCGGATGGCGGTTCGCCAGACGGATCAGTTCCCAGACGTTGATCCCCTGTTCGGCGCAAATCAACGACAGTTCGTTGGCAAAGGCGATATTCACGTCGCGGAAGCTGTTTTCCGTCAGCTTGCACATCTCGGCAGTGCGTGAGTTGGTGACTACGCATTCCCCCTCGAGGAAAATCTTGTACAGCGCGCTGGCTCGTTCCGAGCACTTCGGCGTCATGCCGCCGATCACTCGGTCGTTTTGAATCAGCTCTACCATCACCTGCCCCGGCAACACGCGCTCCGGACAGTAGGCGATATTCACGTCCGCCGCTTCGCCCGCTTGCTGCGGGAAGCTGAGATCGCTGCGCGCCTGCGCCAACCAGTCCGCCATTTGTTCAGTGGCGCCCACCGGAGAGGTGGACTCCAGGATCACCAGATCGCCTTTTTTCAGCACCGGCGCCAGCGATTTCGCCGCTGCTTCGACATAAGCCAGATCCGGCTCGTGATCGCCCTTGAACGGCGTAGGTACCGCGATCAGGAACGCATCGGCCGCCAGCGGTTTGGTCACCGCCCGCAGGAAACCGCCGTCGACGGCGTCCTTGACCACTTTGTCCAGATCCGGCTCGACGATATGGATCGCGCCGCGGTTAATGGTATCTACCGCATGTTGGTTAACATCTACGCCCACCACTTTTTTCTTGCGGGAAGCAAACGCCGCCGCCGTTGGCAAGCCGATATAACCCAGGCCGATAACCGAAATAGTGTCAAAACTCATAGTGTCACCTGATGATTCTTTAAAGCTTCGAGGATACGCTGACAGGCATGCCCGTCGCCGTATGGGTTATGCGCCCGGCTCATCGCGTGATATTCGCTTTCGTCCGTCAACAGCCGGGTCACCGCTTCAACAATTTTGGCCACATCGGTGCCGACCAGGCGCACCGTGCCCGCATCTACCGCCTCCGGGCGCTCGGTGGTGTCGCGCATCACCAGCACCGGCTTGCCTAACGAGGGCGCCTCTTCCTGAATGCCGCCGGAGTCGGTCAGGATCATGTAAGCGTGGGTCATCAAATAGACAAACGGCAAATAATCCTGCGGCTCGATCAGCATGACGTTGTCGATGCCTTTCAAAATGCGATTCACCGGCTCGCTGACATTCGGATTGAGATGCACCGGGTACACCACCTGCACTTCCGGGTGGCTGCGGGCGATCTCCGCCAGCGCACTGCAAATCCGCTCAAAACCGCCGCCAAAACTTTCCCGGCGATGGCCGGTGACCAGAATCAGTTTTTTGTCGGCATCGAGGAACGGGTAACGCTGCGCCAGGCTGGCGCGCAGCGCAGCATCGCTCATCACGCGATCGCGCACCCAGAACAGCGCGTCGATCACCGTATTGCCGGTCACAAAAATACGGTTGTCCGGCAGCAGCTCGCGCAGCAGGTTTTGGCGCGAGTTCTCGGTCGGCGCGAAGTGGTACATCGCCAGATGGCCGGTCAGTTTTCGGTTGGCCTCTTCCGGCCAGGGAGAATACAGATTGCCGGTACGAAGCCCGGCCTCGACATGCCCGACGGGGATGCGTTGATAGAACGCTGCCAGACTGGTCGCCAGCGTGGTGGTGGTATCGCCGTGCACCAGCACCACGTCCGGTTTGAAGTCTTCCAGCACCCCTTTCAGCCCTTCCAGGATGCGACAGGTGATTTCCGTTAGCCCCTGGCCGGGTTTCATGATGTTCAGGTCGTAATCCGGCGTGATCTCGAACAACCGCAATACCTGATCCAACATCTCACGATGCTGTGCCGTTACGCAGACTCTTGCTTCAAAGGCCTCATCCTGGGCCAGTGCATGTACCAGCGGTGCCATTTTAATGGCTTCAGGTCTGGTGCCGAAAACAGTCAACACTTTCACAGCGAATCTCTTTTGGTCGGTTAATCGCAGGCCCCGCCTGCGAATGGGGCGCTCACGCGCCCTGCATCAGATTATTATATTATTTTTTAACTACGCGGCCGACGCGCCAGGGCAACACCCGCGCCAACCAAAGCGCCCATCGCGCCCCACAGAATCAGCCAGAATACCCGGCGCGGGCTGTCGCGTTTTACCGGCTCTTCCGGCGTGCGCAAATAACGATAGGTCTGGAACTTCTCATCCAACGTCGGGCCAACGTTCAGCGTCGCCAACATTGCGCGATTCTGATCGTAATCCAGATCGTAGGTCGGGCCGGAGGCCTGCAGGCCTTCCAGACGCGCCTGCAGCATTGGCCGGCCCAGCAGGAACAGATCCGAATCCGGCAACTGTTCTGCCGGGGTGTCGGTTTGCGTGCGGCTGATCCCCTGGCTTTCGGCGATTTTCAACGCCTGCTGCGTGGTGTTCAGCTCGCGCTTGTAAACCGACTCCGCCACCGCTTCCTGGCGCTTGACCTGTGCCTTCATCGAAGTAGTGCGAGCGGCCCACGCCCCCTGAATCTCTTCGTTCAGATGCAGGGCAGCGCGGTGGCTGGCGAAGGCCACATATTGGCGCAGCAGGCGGTTGGCGTCTGCGGCGGTTTCCGCCGTCAGCTTCACGCCGTCGTTCGGGACTTTTTTGTCGTCGCGCGGCGTGAACAGGATGTTATTGATCAACTCGTCGAGCAATGCCGCATCGGCGCGGGCATCCCCTTCCTGACGCTGTTTGTAGTAATCGCTCTGCAGCCAGAAATCGCGACGCGTGTCGTAAGCCGCCAGCTGCATGATGAACTCATTGTACGCTTCATCCGCGATGCTCGGCTGATCGCCGGCCATCGCCGGCAGCGTGCGCACGTCCAGATTGCGCAGGAACTGCTGCTGGGAATAGTAACCACCCAGCGCATTCACCGTGGGTTTGTCGGTGATTGCAGTCGCGCTCCACTCTTGCTTAACCAGGTAAGAAACGATCAGCGCGACCGCCGCGAACAGCACCGCAATACCGATAATCCACGGTTTGCCGCGCCACAGGGTGCAGCACAGGCCGCGGATATCGAGTTCGTTATCCACCGCCGGGGTATGCTTGTCAGACGTTGTTTCTGGATTCATCACAGCCAAAAAGCCTCTGGTTAAGATACTTGCTTGTTATCGCTCGAACGCCGCAGCCGGCGCTTGATACGCTTAATGTACCGCGCAACCCGCCAGGCGCGCTTGATGCAGTAACCGTACAGGAAGAAAGCAAGCAAAAATAATGCCAACATAACCCACTCAGGGATAAAAGTCAGGCGTTCGCCGATCACGCCCACCGCCGCCAGCAATGCGGCCGCCAGGGTGATCAACACGAAAGCCTGCCGCGGCGTAAAGCCGGCGCGCATGATCAGGTGGTGAATATGTTGACGATCGGGAGAGAAGGGGCTCATCCCCTTGCGTAAACGACGGTACATGATTGCTATCATGTCCATCAGCGGAATAGCGATGATCCACAGCGCGGTCACCGGGTTGATCGAGTGTGCCTTACCCTGCGAGCTTTGCAGCAGCAGCCAAATGGCAGTAAAGCCGATCAGGGTGCTGCCGGCGTCCCCCATAAACACCTTATAACGGCGGCCGAGGATGCCGAGGTTGAGCAAAATATAGGGAACGATGGTGGCGATCATCGCAAAGCACCAGAACGCCAGCTCATGATGGCCGCTCAGGTACAGCAGCAGGCCCAGCGCCCCGAAGGAAACGCACGACAGCCCACCCAGCAGGCCATCAATGCCGTCGACCATGTTGAAGGCGTTGATCGCCGCCCATACCGCGAACAGCGTCACCAGATAGCCGAACGGCCCCAGCAGCATCTCCCAGTCACCCAGCACATGGCCGAAGCTGCGCAGATACAGACCGGCGAACACCATCATGGCGATGCCGACCAGCGCCTGCACCAGGGCGCGGATTTTAACGCTGATATCGAAACGATCGTCGAGCGCGCCCACAAACACCAGAATGCCGGCGCAGGTGAGATAAAGCTTGGCGTGCGCGATAGGTTGTTCGGAAATCCAAAACGCGAAGCACAACCCGGCATAAACGGAAATACCACCGACCAGCGGAATCAACCCCTGATGGCGTTTGCGATAATTGGGTTTATCTACCAGACCAATACGTTTTGCCGCCTTGCGGGCAACAAAGAGAAAAGCCAAAGAAAACAGGAAAACAAATAGAATTTCAGTACTCATAGTGAGTAAGTTCACAGTTAACAGATCTCTGTAGAAGATAAGGCAGCTTACCACGGGCAATAGCTTGTGCCATCGACCCCCGCCACCTTTCGGTCATTTCCTATGACAACGGTGATTCATGCCTATTTTCTTCGCATCGGCTGACAAAACGACAGCAGCAAAGCCGACCGGCACCGGGCCGACCGACAAACAAGATGAATTCTCAATAAGTCGAGGAAACAACTTACTTTTCCATTACTGCTACTTATCGTATCCGCCAAAAGCGAAAAACGCCACGACTAGGCGTGGCGTTCAGCGAATTTTTTAACGAATTATGAGCGTTTCATCATATCGAAGAATTCATCGTTGGTTTTGGTCATCGCCAACTTATTAATGAGGAACTCCATCGCGTCAATCTCACCCATCGGGTGAATGATTTTGCGCAGGATCCACATTTTCTGCAGCTCTTCGGAAGTGGTGAGCAGCTCTTCTTTACGGGTACCGGAGCGGTTGTAATCGATCGCAGGGAATACGCGTTTCTCGGCGATTTTACGCGCCAGATGCAATTCCATGTTGCCGGTACCTTTAAATTCTTCGTAGATCACTTCGTCCATCTTCGAACCGGTATCAACCAGCGCGGTCGCGATGATGGTCAGGCTGCCGC
>OKGA01000291.1_pt1 | contig 15557 bp, 14 predicted proteins | sample 1611451 | NCBI WGS metagenome assembly OKGA01 (sample SAMN04436745, study PRJEB24849) | human gut metagenome | biome: human gut; feature: NICU; material: stool | host: Homo sapiens | place: USA: Saint Louis, MO | collected 2010-12-22
ATGTATGAACATATCACTGTTAACGAGGCGGCTGTAGAGGGCAAAATACCCCGCGCTTTGCTTTTTTTTCTTTAACCCAAGGTATTGGTATTACAGGTTTATCGGCCTGAAATGCCAATTGATTAAGGAAAAATTCCGCTATCGCTTCACCGGCGCTTGCGCGCTGTTCTATATTAAGTAAAATTTATAAAAAACCCTTAGCTCAAAACTAAGATTATCCTCAGGATGAGGCGCCATTTCCGGCTTTGCCGGGGCCGCAGTTACTAAACTTTGTTTGATTTAATAATTAATCACCGGGCAAAAAAGCACTGACTCTGAATAATCGGTAAGGATTAATTATGAAATTCAAGCTTTTTCTGTTTGCCGCTGCGGGCCTGACCTCGGCACTCCCTGCTGTGACTTTTGCCGCCACCACCACAGGGACGATCAACGCCACCCTGACGCTGACCACCGGCTGCCTGGTGAACGGCCAGTCCGCCACGACCGGCGTTAACTTCGGTACCTTGAACTTCGGCAGCAGCGCGGCGACCTTCGATACCCTTAACGCCACGCTGGTCGGCGCGTCCGGCAACGGCATCTACGTGCGCTGCACCACCGGCCAGACTTTCAACGTGCAGGTCACCAGCAGCAACGCGGCGCCCGCCACCATCTACGGCACCGTTTCCGGCCAGCCGCGCTACCTGATCCTCGGTTCCAACAATACGCAGGGGATCGCCTACACCCTCTACAGCGACGCGGCCTTTACCACCGCTATCGCTAACAACACCAATATCGCACCCAGCGGCACCACCGATCCGACGCTGGGCACCAACTACGCCATCTACGGTCGCGTCGTGGGCGGCGGCTTTAACCCGTTGATTCCGGCAGGCACCTATACCGACACCATTAACGTCGCCGTGAATTACTGATCGCGCGGTCAGGAGCATCCGGGTGGCTGCGCCGCGCGCTTTGCGCAGGCTGATCTACGCGCTGCCTCTGCTGACAGGAAGTCTTAGCGCCTGGAGCCTGCCCACCAGCACGTTTCAAGTCTCGGCTTCCATCGTGGCGGGCTGCGTCGTCTCCGGTACCAATACCGGGGTTTTCGGCACGCTTGATTTCGGCTCGCAGTCGGGCGTTGCCCGCAACAGCGTCAGCGCCAGTTTTGTGCAGAGCGCCGCTATTACGCTCGCCTGCACCCCAGGCACGACGCTGAGCATGAGCATCAGCGGCGGCAGCAACTACACCACGACGCGCAACCTGAAGCACACCAGCAATACCAATACTGTGCCCTACACCCTCTACACCAACGCCAGCCATACCACCGCGATCCCGGTGAACAGCGCCGTCGCGCTGAGCTACAGCAATGCCAATAACATTACGCTGCCGATTTACGGCCTGCTGCAGCTGCCCGGCCCGACGCGCGCCGGCGTCTACACCGACACGCTGACCGTGACGCTGAGCTGGTAGCCGCATGCTTAAAGGAGAAAGTTGATGATGCGCGCCCTGTTGTTCTTTGTTTCCCTGCTGGCGGCCAGCGCCCAGGCGGCAAACTCGCTGATGATCTGGCCAATCGATCCCGCCATCAATCCGGAGGAGAAAGCGAGCGAGCTGTGGCTGGAAAACCGCGGCAGCGTCACCACGCTGATGCAGGTGCGCATCTTCAGCTGGCAGCAGGTCGGCGGCAAAGAGCAGTACGCCACGCAGCAGAGCATCGTCGCCAGCCCGCCGCTGGTGCGCATCGAGCCGGGAAAAAAACAGCTGGTGCGCCTGATCAAGCAGACGCCGCCCGGCGCGGGCCAGGAGCTGGCGTACCGCGTGGTGCTCGATGAGATCCCGACGCCGCGCACGCCGGGCGAAAACCAGGCGGGCCTGAATTTTCAGATGCGCTACTCGGTGCCGCTGTTCGTCTACGGCGACGGGCTGACGCGGGACGGGGCAAAACCGGATTTAAGCTGGCGGCAGGTGAGCGAAGGCGGCCGATCCTGGCTGCTGATCGCCAATCACGGCAGCGGCCATGCGCGCCTCAGCAATGTCACCGTCGGCGGACGCAAGCTGGGCGACGGTCTGTTCGGCTACGTGCTGGCGCGCAGCGAAAACCGCTGGCCGCTGAAAACGCCCCTTAGCGGCCAGATGACGGCGGACACCAATGCCGGCGCGTGGCGCAGCGCGCCCAGCCGCTAAATGCCGCGCGCACTTCACCCCTGCGCGCTGGCGGTGGCCAGCGTCTGCGCCTGTCTGACGCCGGCCGCCGCGCTGGCGGAGACCTTTTCGTCGCTGCCGCCGCCGCCGTCGCAGGAGAGCAGCGGCGATCGTCAGCGCTATATGCTGGAGCTGGTGATCAACCAGCGCGAAAGCGGCGTTATCGTACCGGTAGAGCGGCGCGACGGCCGCCTGCTGGTGCGCGCCGGCGATTTGCAGCGCGCCGGCCTTCCCGCGGAGAAATTGCCCGACCCGCAGCAGGTCGACGTCAGCCAGTGGCCCGACGTCAAAGCGGATTACGACGATCGCCGGCAGCGGCTGCTGCTGACGGTGCCGCCCGCCTGGCTCCCCGGCCAGGTGATCGGCGAGGCGCAGAACGGGCCGCGCTACCCTGGACGCGCCACAACCGGCGCGCTGTTCAATTACGACCTCTACGCCACGCGCACCACCAACGCGGGCACCCGACTTTCCGCCTGGAACGAACTGCGCCTCTTCGGCTCCGCCGGTCAGTTTTCCAGCAACGGCGTCTGGCAGCAGCAGATCGAGGGCCGCGCCCCGGCGCAGGATGACGGCTATATCCGCTACGATACCTGGTGGAGCAACGAGGATGAGAACAACGCGGTGAGCTGGCGCGTCGGCGATCTCACCACCGACGCGCTGAGCTGGAGCAACAGCGTGCGTCTCGGCGGGATACAGGTCGGCCGCGATTTCAGCGTGCGACCCGATCTGGTGACCTATCCGCTACCGGCGTTTTCCGGTCAGGCGGCGGTGCCCTCCACCGTCGATCTCTTTATCAACGGCTACCGATCCAGCCAGGCGAACGTGCAGCCGGGTCCCTGGTCGTTGACCAACGTGCCTTTCGTCAACGGCGCGGGCGATGCGGTGATCACCACCACCGACGCGGTAGGACGTCAGGTCACGACGACGCTGCCCTTCTATGTCTCCAGCACGCTGCTGAAAGCGGGCCTGAGCGACTACTCTTTTTCCGCCGGCGCGTTTCGCGACAACTACGGCATCCGCAATTTCGATTACGGCGAGGCGGCGGCGAGCGGATCGCTGCGCTATGGCGCCACCGACTGGCTGACGCTGGAAACCCACGCCGAAGGCAGCGACAGCCTGGCGATGGGCGGCGCGGGCGCGATGTTTCGCGTTGGCAGTCTCGGCGTGCTGAACGGCGCGCTGGCGCAGAGCCAGATGAGCGGCGCGGGCGGCACGCAGTACAGCTGGGGCTACCAGTACAACAACAGCTGGTTCAGCATTGGCACGCAGCATATTCTGCGCAGCCGCGACTTCGGTAACCTCGCGCTGCTCAGCAGCCGCACCGGCAACAGCGACACCAGCAATACCACCTATAGCCTGGCGCGCCGCAGCGCCCAGTACAACGCCAGCCTGTCGCTGAGCCAGTACGGTAGTCTTGGCGCCGCTTATATCGATATCAGCGGCGGCGACGGCCAGCACACGCGGCTGCTCAACCTCTCCTGGAGCAAAACCCTGTGGGGCAATTCCAGCCTCTACGTTTCCGCCAGCCGCGATCAAGAGCAGGGCGCATGGAGCGGCGCGATTTCACTGGTGATCCCGTTTGGCGAGCACGGCAGCGCCTCGGTGAGCATGGAGCGCGACCAGCAGGGCGAAAATAATCAGCGGCTCTACCTCTCGCGCTCGATGCCGAGCGACGGCGGCTTCGCCTGGGACGCCTCCTGGGCTAATCAGGGCGGCAACAGCGGCGACTACCGCCAGGGAAGCCTGCGCTGGCGCAATAACAAAATCGACACCTCGGCGGGCTTCTACGGCGACGACGACTACAACACCCAGTGGGCGGATCTCACCGGTTCGCTGGTGCTGATGGACAATCAGACCTTCGCCGCCAACGCCATCAACGACGCCTTCGTGGTGGTGAAAACCAGCTATCCCGACGTCAACGTGCGCTATGAAAACCAGTCGATGGGGCGCACCGACCGCAACGGCTATCTGCTGGTGCCGTCGATCAGCAGCTACTATCCAGCGAAGTACGATATCGACACGCTCGATCTGCCCGCCGATATGACAACGCCCAACGTTGAACAGCGCTTCGCGGTGAAACGCCAGAGCGGCTATCTGCTGCACTTTCCGGTGGAGAAGCTGCGCGCCGCCAGCGTGATCCTGCAGGATGCCGACGGCCAGCCGCTGCCGGTCTCCAGCCAGGTGCTGCGCGAAGGTCAGGCGACCGAATATGTCGGCTGGGACGGCATCGCCTGGCTGGAGAACCTGCGCGCCCGCAACCCGATGCGCGTCGCCACGCCGGACGGCCGTACCTGCAGCGCCGAGCTAACCATCGCCAGCGGCCAGCCGCAGGCGCTGAAAACCTATGGCCCCATCACCTGCCCGCTGCCGCCCAGGCCAGCAGGCGCGCCGGCGCCCAGTGCCGATAACTCCACCTCGGGAATTATTCCATGAAAAAAATCCTGCTGCTGCTGGCGCTGATGGCGCTTTTCCCGACGCTGTCGCGCGCCGCCTGCGCCCTGCCCGCCTCCACCGCCAGCTTTGGTTCGGTGACGACCTTTGTGATCAACAGTACGGCGCAGGCGACCTCGACCAACGCCAACGTCAACTGCGGGTCCGGCTCCTCGCTCTCGCTGCTGGGCAATAACCAGATCACCTTTCAGCTGACCGGCGCCACCAACGTCAACGGCACGCGCGGCACGCTCAAGCGCAGCGGCGACACCGGCACCGATAATATTCCGGTGCAGCTCTGCATCGACAGCGCCTGCGCCACCGAGCTGACCATCGGCGCCGCCGCCTACGTCATCAGCCAGTCGGTGCTGGTCAATCTCGCCGGCCTGTTAGGCAGCCTTAACTTCGCCATTCCGGTCTATCTGCGCAGCGTGCCGGGTCAGACGGTGGCCGCCGGCACCTATACCACCACGCTCAACCTGGCGGTGACCTATAACATTTGCACCAGCGTCGGCGTCGGCAACCTTTGCCTGTCGCCGCAGACCGGCAGCGGCGTTATTCCCATCAGCGTCACTATGGTGGTCACCAACGACTGCACCACCATCACCGCGCCCAATATCAGCTTCGGCAGCGCGCCGCTGGTGGGCAGCTTCTCTGCCGTGTCGCAGACGATTAACGTGGTGTGCAGCAAAGGCAGCACCTACACGGTAGGGTTAAGCAATGGTAACTACCTCAGCGGCACGCAGCGTCAGATGGCGAGCGGCACTAACCGGTTAAGCTATGAGATTTACAAGGGAACCAGCAGCAACCGCTGGGGGCCGAGCGGCACCGAGCGCTACAGCAGCGCCAGCTCCACCAGCGTGAGCACGGATGGGCTGACGCGCGGCTACAGCTATACCGCGCGCATCCTCACGACGCAAAACACGCCGCCCGCGGGGAACTACACGGACAGCGTGGTGGTGGACCTGTCTTTTTAGACTGAGGCGCCGGCGGTCGCGCCGCTGTGGCGCGCACGGTACTGCCTGACCATGCGGCCAATCAGCAGCGTGCCGATCAGGCCGCAGACGGCGGCGAAGGTGAGCCAGACGCCGGGCATCGCCTTATCGCCGGTGGCGTGGATCAGGTAGCTGGAGATAGCGGGCGTAAAGCCGCCAAACAGCGCAGTCGCCAGGCTGTAGGCGAGCGAGAACCCTGAGGCGCGCACTTCGGCAGGCATGATTTCCGCCAGATAGACCACCATCGCGCCGTTGTAGCTGGCGTAGAGGAAAGAGAGCCACAGCTCCGCTTCCATCAGATGAGCGAAGTTCGGCGCGCCCACCAGCCAGTGCAGCACCGGCCAGGTGGTGACAATCATCAGCAGCGTAAAGGTAATCAACAGCGGACGGCGGCCGATACGATCCGACAGCGCGCCCATCAGCGGCAGCCAGATCAGGTTTGAGACGCCGACGCACAGCGTCACCAGAAAGCTCTCTTTATCGCTCATCATCAGCACGGTTTTGCCGAAGGTCGGCGTAAAGGCGGTGATCATATAGAACATCACGGTGGTGGTGACCACCATCAGCATGCCCGCCAGCACCAGCGCCCAGCTGCTCGCCAGCGAACGCATAATCTGCCGCATGGTCGGATGCTGTTTGCGCTGGCTGAAGGCTTCGGTCTCTTCCAGCATGCGGCGCACCCAGAACAGAAAGGGCACGATCAGACAGCCGACAACGAAGGGAATACGCCAGCCCCACTCCGTCACCGCCTCTTTCGCCAGCAGATGGTTGAGCAGCAGGCCGAGCAGCGCGGCGAAGATAACCGCAATCTGCTGACTGCCCGACTGCCAGCTAACGAAAAAGCCTTTGCGCCCTTTTGGCGCCACCTCGGCCAGATAGACGGAGACGCCGCCCAGCTCGACGCCGGCGGAGAAGCCCTGCAGCAGGCGGCCAAGCAGGATCAGAATCGGCGCGGCGGCGCCCAGCGTGGCGTAGCCCGGCACCAGCGCGATAGTGAGCGTGCCGATCGCCATCAGCCCTAACGTCAGCAGCAGCCCCTTGCGGCGGCCATACTGGTCGATATAGGCGCCAAGTACGATTGCCCCTAACGGCCGCATCAGGAATCCGGCGCCGAAGGTCATCAGGGTCAACATTAGCGAGGCGAATGGGTCGTCGCCGGGAAAGAAGGTTTTCGCAATGGCGGTGGCGTAGTAGCCGAACACCATAAAGTCATACATTTCAAGGAAGTTACCGCTGGTAACGTTGAAGATAGTTCGGGCGCTGCCCTGAGGCTTTTGTAAAGACGGAGTGTGACTCATAGTGGCTTCCTGCGTTTTTTCTCCGTTTTAGCCTGAGCGAGGCGCGAATAACGTGATTAACCTCACCATTTCACTTTACAATTATGAAACCAAGAGTAACAAACAATTAACCTTACAATTATGCAGCAGGCTTCACCTTTTGACCTGTCCGCGCTGACTGACTCTGCCTTCAGGTAGTCTACAAAGCGACGTATCAGATAAGCAGGTATAACGGGAAAAGTGTCAGAAGAGGCACAATAGCGATACACAGTGGCTTAAACAGCTTAACTTAACAGGGAAATGTAATGCATATCCGTGCCATGTTCGGAGAAACGCTTTTATTCATGTCACTTATATTCTCGGCAACCGCCGCTCAGCCTCTTACCCCGCCCGCTCCCCACGCGCAGCGTATCTCCGTACAGACGCAAGGCGCTGGAACAGATGTCATCTTGATTCCCGGGCTGGCGTCGTCGCGCGAAGTCTGGGCCGATTTAGCCGCAGAATTACGTAAGAAACACCGCATTCATCTGGTAGAACTTGCGGGCTTTGCGAATACGCCAGCCATTGCCAACCCTGAGGGAAAGGTCATCGCGCCGGCAGCTGAGGCCATCGCAGATTATATCCAGGCCCAGCACATCAACGCGCCGGCGATTATTGGCCATTCTCTTGGGGGAGAGATAGCCTTGATGCTGGGGGCGCGCTACCCCAGCCAGGTCGGTCGCCTGATGATTGTCGATGCTTTACCGTTCTACACGTTGATGATTGATCCTGCAGCGACCAGCGAAACGGCTGAGCGGCATGCCGCCCCTATGCGGGACTGGCTGCAGCAGCAGTCGCCGGAGCAATTCGAAGCGTCCCAGCAAGCATCCATCGCCCGTTTAGCCATGACCGAGGCGGTGAGGCCCGCACTGGTGGCGGCGAGCATCCGTTCCGATCGCAAAACCGTTGCGGATGCCGTGTATGAACTGATGGTGACCGATTTGCGTCCCGAGCTTGGCCGTATCAAAGCGCAGATGGAGATCGTCTATGCGTATGACGCCTTATTTGGCATACCGGCAACCCGCGTAGAGGGGATGTACCGTCAGGCCTATGCTTCTGCACCGCATATCCGTTTCACGCGCATTGATGAGAGTTTTCACTTTGTGATGCTTGATCAGCCAGAACGGTTCGCCAGTGCGGTTAAGGCATTTTTAAAGGAGTAAAGGATGCTCAGGGCGCAAGCACCGCTTCTGGCACGAAGGGGCTGACACACAGGCCGATGTCCGCTCTGAGCGAAAAGCGGACATATACACTTCTTGTCAGTAGACTACATCGTGCTCGTCTGACTTATTTCAACAGCAGTCGTATGCCCAGAAGGGCCATAACGCCTCCGCTGAGTTTATCTATAAACTTACGGTATTTAATGTAAGCCTGACGTGGCCCGTCAGTTGATAATAAGCATGCGACGACTGCATACCAAAGCACATCAATAACGAATGCCATTGTGGGCAGGATGATATACATAACAGGCTGAATATTTTTGCTAAGCGCTGCGGAAAAAATACTGGCAAAGACCAGTGCAGTATGGGGATTGCTGATTTGCGTAAATACGCCAGTCATAAAAGCTTTTGAGGCGCTTATTTCCTCGGTACCGGCAGAATCATTAAAACGATTTAAAGGACGACGGAACATTTTCAACGCCAGCCATAAAAGATAACAACCGCCGGCAAGCTTCAGTGCTGTGTAAAGTGATGGAATCAGCGTCAGCAGGGTGTGAAGACCTGCTAACGCTATGACAGCAAAAATAAACGCACCAAAGCCCATACCGGCAGCGACAGATAAAGCCGCTCGTCTCGAACCGGACATGGCCGTTCGTGCCACGAGAAGAAAGCTAACACCTGGGCTCATTGCGCCAAACAGGATAGCTACGCCAATAGCAGAAAGCGCGATCAAATCACTTGTCATTCATCTTCTCCATCATTCATCAGTGTCAGACAGCGCCCTCATTGTGCGAACTGCACACCCTATAAACGGCTGCTCCCGGTTAATAACATAACACGATGTCAATAATGTCCGCTTCTGGCACGGAGCGGACATTAGCACTAAAACCCAGCTATCTGCGTGCAGAGTCTTCTTTAAAGATAAGGGTCTGATGCCAGAGAGCAAAGCCTCCCGCGACAGGATAAAAACGTGGTAAACGAGACAACCTAACGCGCTGGCTCGTTTACGCGCGCTGGCATCAAAGCGATAAGCAATGCCCGCCCAAAAAACAAAAAGGGCAGCCCTCAGGCTGCCCTTTTCCACTCGCGTACATTTACTTCGCGGCGGTTTCCATCCCCATCAGGCCGATCTTGAGATAACCCGCGCCGCGCAGCTTATCCATCGCGCTCATCAGGGTCTCATAATCGACCGACTTGTCAGCCTGGAAAAAGATAGTGGTCTCTTTGTTGCCTTCGGTCTGGCTGTTCAGCACCGCCACCAGCGTCTCCGGCGTCACCTGCTCATTGCCGATGTAAAACTGCTTATCCGCTTTAATCGACAGGTAGACCGGCTTCTCCGGCCGCGGCTGCGGCGCGCTGGTCGAGGCGGGCAGATTAACGCGAACATCCACGGTCGCCAGCGGCGCGGCCACCATAAAGATGATCAGCAGAACCAGCATAACGTCGATAAACGGCGTGACGTTGATTTCATGCATCTCGCCGTCGGTTTCCAGATCGTCGTTTAATCGCATCGCCATAAACTTAACCTACGCGTAATTTCTGAGCGGTCGGGCGAGCTTCAGCGCTTTTCGCGTTAAGGTTGCCCAGGTCGATATCGCGGCTCTGCAGCAGCAGAATCTGCGCGGCCACGTCGCCCAGCGACGCTTTATAGCCCGCGATCATGCGCGCGAAAACGTTATAGATCACCACCGCGGGAATCGCCGCCACCAGGCCGATAGCGGTGGCCAGCAGCGCTTCGGCGATGCCGGGCGCGACAACCGCCAGATTAGTGGTCTGCGTCTGCGCGATACCGATAAAGCTATTCATAATGCCCCAGACCGTCCCGAACAGGCCGATAAACGGCGCGACGGAACCGATAGTGGCGAGGAAGCCGTTGCCGCGACCGGCGTGGCGGCTAAAGGCGGCGACGCGGCGCTCAAGGCGAAAGCTGGTGCGCTCTTTAATGCCGTCGGTATCTTCGACGCCCGCCGAAAGCGCAATCTCGTTTTGCGCGTCATTCAGCAACGCTGCGCTGTGGCTGTGGCTCTTGAACTGCGCGGCGGCGCGGGCGGCGTCGCCCAGGCTGCGGGCTTCGCCCAGCGCCTGCTGCTCGCTTTTCAGTCGACGTTTCGCCGCGCTAAGCTCGGCAAACTTTCCGAAAAAAATCGCCCAGGTCACGACCGACGCCAGCAACAGGCCGATCATTACCACTTTTACCACGATATCGGCATGTTGATACATGCCCCAAACAGAGAGATCCGTTTGCATTAAGTCACTGGCTACCACGCTGCGTCTCCAACTTCATATGCAGGAATAATGGATAAGCGCGAATAATAGCAAAAAACCGGCGAATTGATAGTAGTTCTCATTACTATTTACAAACAGTACGCCGCTCTCACCGGGCTGTTGCTGACCTTTTATGACACTTTTCAGCGCTATTTCAGAAATGTGATTTCCCGTATAATTTTATTAAAACATCGTTTCAAAATGTGAGCTTGTTCATTCAATCAACATTGCCGCATTTTCAGCCAGCGCGATTTCCCTATTCTGGCAGCACGCGGGCCACTTCCTCTGCCGCCTATGACCTGTGCCCTCCTCTACCTGCCTGGAGAATAAATAATGAGAGTGAATAAATGGATCCTTGCCGTTTCCGTCTCTGCTGCGCTTGGCCTGAGCGCGGCTCCGGCGTCGGCGAAGGTATTAAAAGTGGCGGAGGTCCAGCCCGCTGGCTACCCCACCGTCGTGGCGCTGCAGCATATGGGCGATAAGCTGAAACAGGCCACTAACGGGCGGCTGGAGATGAAAGTCTACGCTGGCGGCGTGCTGGGCGACGAAGATCAGACGCTGCAGCAGGTACAGCTCGGCGCCATCGACATGATCCGCGTCTCGCTGGCGCCGGTCACCACTATCGCGCCGGAAACCAGCGTGCTGACGCTGCCCTACATCTTTCGCGACGTCGACCATATGCACAAGGTGCTGGATGGCGAAGTTGGCAAGCAAATTGTCGACAAATTCGACGCCGACGCCAACGCGCGCATGGTGTTTCTCGGCTGGACCGACGCGGGCGAGCGCAACATGATCACCAAAAAGCCGCTCAGCAAGCCAGACGATCTCAAAGGGATGAAAATCCGCGTGCAGAACAGCGCCATCTCGCTGGCGACGCTGAAAGCGATGGGCGCGAATCCGGTGGCGATGGGCGTCAGCGAAGTCTTTAGCGCCATGCAGACCGGCGTGGTGGACGGCACGGAAAACAACCCGCCGACCTTCGTGGCCCACAACTATCTGCCGGTCGCGAAGTACTACACCCTGACCGGCCACTTTATCCAGCCGGAGATGATCCTGTTTTCAAAAACCTCGTGGGCACGCCTGTCGCCGGACGATCAGGCGCTGCTGAAAAAGCTCGGCAAAGAGGCGCAGGATGAAGAACGCCAGCTGTGGGCGACCTACACCCAGCAGTCGATCGAGAAGATGAAAGCGGGCGGCGTGACCTTCCAGGAGACCGACAGAGACTACTTCATGAAAGCGACGCAGCCGGTGCGCGATCAGTTTGGCGGCAAGTATCAGGATCTGATGACGCAAATCGCCGACGTTAAATAACCCTCCGTCGCCGCGCCTTCCGCGCGGCGTTATTCAGGTAACGCATATGAACCGATACTCTCGTCTGATGGATGGGCTCTATCTGCTGTGCATGGGCATCGCCGCCGTCGCGCTGTTGATTATGGTGACGGTGATCCCCATCGGCATTTTCGCCCGCTATGTGCTCAACGGTGCGCTGGCCTGGCCCGAGCCGGTCGCCATCGTCTGCATGATTATTTTCACCTTTATCGGCGCGCCGGTCGGCTTCCGCGCCGGCACCCATATCTGCGTCTCGATGGTGACCGATCGCCTGTCGCCCGCCGCGCAGCGGCTGATGCTGCGCCTGTGCGATCTGCTGATGGTGGCGACCTGTTTGATCATCTTCCAGGCGAGCTACAACCTGTGCGTGGCGATGTGGATCCAGCCGCTCGCCTCGCTGCCCTCGGTGACCTACGGCGAGATGTATTTGCCGATCCCTATCGGCGCGCTGTTTACCCTGTTGTTTGTTATCGAGCGGCTGCTGAACGGCGATCAAAGCCAGCGGCCAGTGGTGGTTTTAGGCGGCACTCATTAAGGAGCGACCATGGACGCATTGATGTTGATCGGCAGCCTGGTTGTGCTGCTGTTGTTGGGATTTCCCGTCGCCTTCGCCGTGGGCCTCAGCGCCTTTATCGGCGCATGGTGGATCGATCTGCCGCTGGAAGCGGTGGTTATTCAAATTACGAACGGCGTCAATAAGTTCTCGCTGCTTACCATCCCCTTCTTTATCCTGGCCGGGGCGATTATGGCGGAAGGCGGCATCGCGCGGCGGCTGGTGAACTTCGCCTATATCTTTGTCGGCTTTATTCGCGGCGGGCTGTCGCTGGTGAATATCGTCGCATCGACCTTTTTCGGCGCGATTTCCGGCTCGTCGGTAGCGGATACCGCCTCGATCGGCTCGGTGATGATCCCGCAGATGGAGCAGAAAGGCTATCCGCGCGACTTCGCGGCGGCGGTCACCGCCAGCGGCTCGGTGCAGGCGGTGCTGACGCCGCCCAGCCATAACTCGGTGATTTATTCGCTGGCGACCGGCGGCGTGGTGACCATCTCCTCGCTGTTCGTCGCCGGCATCTTTCCCGGCCTGCTGCTGGGCTTCTGCCTGATGGTGATGTGCCTCGCCTTCGCGCGCAAGCGCGGCTATCCCAAAGGCGAGCGCATCCCGTTCCGCCAGGCGGTGAAGATCTTTTTCGACGCCTTCTGGGGTCTCTTCACCATCGTGATTATCCTGGGCGGCATTCTCTCCGGCATTTTTACCGCGTCGGAGTCGGCGGCTATCGCCTGCCTGTGGGCCTTCTTCGTCACCATGTTTATCTACCGCGACTTTAAGTGGAATCAGCTGCATATCCTCTTATTCCGCACCATAAAAACAGTGACCATCGTGATGGTGCTGATCGCCTTCGCGGCGGGCTTCGGCGCGGTGATGACCTTTATGCAGCTGCCGACCATTATCACCGACGCCTTTACCAGCCTGTCGGACAACAAGTACGTCATCCTGATGTGCATTAACGTCTTGCTGCTGGTGATCGGCACGCTGATGGATATGGCGCCGATTATCCTGATCCTGACGCCGGTGCTGCTGCCGGTAGCCACCGCGCTCGGCATCGATCCGGTGCACTTCGGCATGATCATGATGACCAACCTCGGCATCGGGCTGATTACCCCGCCGGTGGGCACGGTGCTGTTCGTCGCCAGCGCGGTGAGCAAACAGAAAATCGAGCAGGTGGTAGGCGCGATGCTGCCTTTTTACGGCCTGCTTTTTATCGTGCTGATGCTGATCACCTATATCCCGGCGATTTCGCTCTGGCTGCCGCATATGATGGGGGTGATGTAAGCGGCTGAAAGGCGGCGCCTCGCGCGCCGCCAGCCCGCCATCGGGCAGGTTCTGAATATCAGGATTTGGGGTCAACCCTGACCGGCAATTCGTGGTAACGTGAAGGCTTTGTAGCAAGCCGCAGAGCAGACACGAATGACGACCAAAAAAATCGATACCACCTTAGTCAGCGCCGGGCGTAGCAAACGTTACACGCAGGGCGCGGTCAACAGCGTGATTCAGCGCGCCTCGTCGCTGGTGTTCGATAGCGTCGCCGATAAAAAGCGCGCTACTGCGGGACGCGCTGCCGGCGAACTCTTCTACGGCCGCCGCGGCACCCTCACCCACTTTTCGCTGCAGGATGCGATGACCGAGCTGGAGGGCGGCGCGGGCTGCGTGCTCTATCCCTGCGGCGCGGCGGCGGTCGCCAACGCCATCCTCTCGTTCGTCGACGCAGGCGACCATGTGCTGATGTGCGGCGCCGTCTATGAGCCGACGCAGGACTTCTGCACCAAAATTCTCAGCAAACTCGGCGTCGCCACTACCTTCTACGATCACACCATCGGCAGCGAAATCGGCGCGCTGGTGCGCCCGGAAACCCGCTTGGTATTTCTCGAGTCTCCGGCCTCTATTACTATGGAGGTGCAGGACATTCCGGCGATCGTCGCGGCGGTGCGCGCAAAGGCGCCGGACGCGGTGATCATGATGGATAACACCTGGGCGGCGGGCTTTTTCTTCAACGCGCTGGCGCACGGCGTCGATATTTCGATTCAGGCGGGCACCAAGTATCTGATCGGCCACAGCGATGCGATGATCGGCACCGCAGTGGCGAACGCGCGCTGCTGGGAGCAGCTGCGAGAGAACTCCTATCTGATGGGCCAGACGGTGGACGCCGACAGCGCCTATATGGCGAGCCGCGGCCTGCGCACTCTCGCCACGCGCCTGCGTCAGCATGAGGCGAGCGCGCTGCAGGTGGCGGAGTGGCTGGCGACGCGGCCGGAAGTGGCGCGCGTCAACCATCCGGCGCTGGCGCAGAGCAAAGGCCACGCCTTCTGGAAACGCGACTTCAGCGGCAGCAGCGGCCTGTTTTCTTTCGTGCTGCATGAAAAGCTCAGCGGCGAAAAACTGGCGCATTACCTCGATCGCTTCCACCATTTCAGCATGGCCTACTCGTGGGGCGGCTACGAATCGCTGATTCTGGCGAACCAGCCGGAAGAGCTGGCGGCGATCAGGCCGGCGGGCGGCGTCGACTTTGACGGCACGCTGGTGCGCCTGCATATTGGTCTGGAGCATGTCGATGACCTGATTGACGATTTAACGGCAGGTTTTGCACGCCTGACGCAGTAGTAACTTAAACAGAACCTCAACCACGCCATGGCGACCGGCCGCAGATCAAATCTCTCTGCCGGATTGCCGCTAAAATAGACTCCTTGTGACTCGATGGGATAGCAGATGAGTGTTTTACACGAGATTGTTCATGCGCTCTGGCATCAGGATTTCGCCGCGCTGGCCGATCCAAATGTGGTTTGGGTAGTTTACGGCGTCATGTTTCTGACGCTGTTTCTGGAGAACGGCCTGCTTCCCGCCTCTTTTTTGCCGGGCGACAGCCTGCTGCTGCTGGCGGGCGCGATGGTCGCCAAAGGGGTAATGGATTTTTTCCCCACCATGGTGATCCTCACCACCGCCGCCAGCCTCGGCTGCTGGTTAAGCTACCTTCAGGGACGCTGGCTCGGCAACACGCGACTGGTGAAAAGCTGGCTGATGCACCTGCCGGCGCAATATCATCAGCGCGCGTGGCAGCTGTTTAACCGTCACGGCCTGATGGCGCTGCTGGTTGGCCGCTTTCTGGCGTTCGTGCGCACCATTCTGCCAACCATGGCGGGCATCTCCGGCCTGCAGAACGGCCGTTTTCAGCTGTTTAACTGGCTGAGCGGGCTATTGTGGGTGGCGATTGTCGTGGCGTTTGGCTACGGCATCAGTCAGGTGCCCTTTATCAAACGCCATGAAGATCAGGTGATGGCGATCCTGATGGTGCTGCCGATGGTGCTGCTGTTTGTCGGCCTCGCGGGCAGCA
>OKGA01000298.1_pt1 | contig 15173 bp, 8 predicted proteins | sample 1611451 | NCBI WGS metagenome assembly OKGA01 (sample SAMN04436745, study PRJEB24849) | human gut metagenome | biome: human gut; feature: NICU; material: stool | host: Homo sapiens | place: USA: Saint Louis, MO | collected 2010-12-22
AGGATAGGAAGCTGCTGATTGAAGCAAAGGCACACCTGAGGGTGTGTCTTTTTTTATGTATGGCTTTCTATCCTCCCAGGAGACCTGGTGAGTAGGGCAAGTTAAAGGTAATAAGAATAAAACGACGATAGATTCACTGCATCGCTTAGTTCATTATTTTTTAATTATATTATCAATTAATTGATAATATAATTAATGAAGGTCTAATTATAAATTTTAATAATTACTATTTATTACATATTCTATTCATGCATAGAATTATCACTATTTTATATAGATCTCTGTTTAACCTAGTAAATACGTGCTTTGTAGATATTTTTCTGATATTTAATAATATACCAAAATGTACCAAAAATTACTCGTTTTGATTATATTTCATATCACTTTCACTATGTTTTCACGAATTATCTATATACTAGCTATAGTTGATTGAGATCAACTAAGGAAATGGAGGTCTACTACTAATAACTTTTACCTGTCCCTTTTACAAATAATACAAACAACACAAAACAATACAACACATAAAACAACACTTAAATACACAACAATACTCTCCCTGTGTATAAACAAAACAATACATATACAAAACTCTCTAATTATATATACCATCTCCCGTATATATAAAGGTAAAAGTTAGGTAGACATAAGAGCCCTTGAGAAAGGGCTCTTTTCCTTTAATAATCACTATTATTTTATCGATTAAAAGGCCTTTATTTCTTGACAGAGTATGTAATATTTGTTAAACTAATCAAGTATCAAGCAAAGCTTGATGAACATAGGGGTATAGCTCAATTGGTAGAGTAGCGGTCTCCAAAACCGTTGGTTGTGGGTTCAAGTCCTACTGCCCCTGCCAAATTTTGGATGGCGGTCTTCGGACCGCATGTCCATAAAATTACTCAAAAAATATTAAAAAATGCTTGCGTAGCTGCAATCATTATGTTAATATAAGTGAGTACCTTGTACATGACTCAGTAGCTCAGCTGGATAGAGCGTTTGACTACGAATCAAAAGGCCAGGGGTTCGAATCCCTTCTGGGTCACCAAATTAAAGCATCACAGTAATGTGGTGCTTTTTTATTTTGCTTTTTATATGTATATAAAGGACTCTACATATTTATGTAGGGTCCTTTTATGAGCTAATAATCTTTATTTAATTAACTAAGTTTTATTATTTCGCATGTGGCTGATCTGATTCAGCTACTACGTTAACGACGATTTCTTGATCTGCAGAAATAAGATTCATAATGATGGGGATTGGCTGTCCGATGGCTTCAGCTATAGCTTTAATTTGTCGCATTGCAACAGGATGAGGTGTCGTTCCATCGCTTTGAAATAATTCTTCCAATTGGTTGATTTCTGTTTGCCTTAGATTCGATTTATTTGCGAATTCTTCAACCGTCATATTATGTTGTTCGCGATAGCTTTTAATGATTTCACCGATATACATAATCGCCTCCACTTGAATTATATTAATACATTTTTATTTTATGTGAAAGTTTGATAAAACTCAAGTTAGATTAAAATGATACTTCATATTATTGATACATAATGGTTTTATATTATAAGATGAACATACAATGATACTGAAATATATGGAAATGAAAAGAGGTTTGCTATGATGACGAATAGAAAACAACTTTTAATTGTTTATATATGTTTAGCATTAGGGGCTTGGAGTGCTAGCGCGGGCGTCAGTTTTAGTCAATCAAACGGCGATGCAAATCGAACGAGTCGAGATAATACGACAGTACAGCATAGGTCTGAAAAAACTGTTGACGATTCTGACCAAGGCAGTTCTGTCATTGCATCGTATTACAAGGATGGCAAAAAAAAGAAGAAAAAGAGCACTGCTGCTGAAGAGCCTAAGCTTTCAGAGAAACAAAAAGCAACTAAAGAATTGAATGAACATTCTTGGGTAGAGGAAGCGGGAAAACATCCGTTACCGTATGAGGTTGTAGAAGGGAAAGCGGTCAGTGAAGAAGAATTAGCCCACTGGTGGAAGGTTTTTAACGATCCTGTCTTGGATCAATTAATTGATTTGACCCTCAAAAATAATCGGCAGTTAGAGGTAGCTCGTTCTCGAGTTAGACAAGGGCGGTTACAGTTGGGTATTGCTGAAGCACAGCGATTACCTTGGCTAGATGCTTCCGGTTCATGGTCGGTTAATAGAGGTCAGGGCGAATGGGATTCGGACCGAGAAGCAATAAAGAATTTGCCTATACCTGATAAGATGACGAGAAATGTAGAAACCGGTAAATTAGGAATTGATGCGCGATGGGAAATTGATATATTCGGGAGACAAAAAGCAAAATCACGAGCTGCATCGAATTCGTTACAAGCATCACAGGCGGATTTATATTCCACCTGGGTATCATTGAGCGCGGAAACAGCATTACAGTATATGTCGTTAAGAACTTTACAGGAGCAATTGCGCATAACGGAAGAGGATGTGAAGCGTCAGCAGGAAGCGTTGGAACTGATTAAGATAAACTATCAGTCTGGTATTATCAACGAATTACCTGTACAACAGGCTACATATGCATTATCTCAGACTCAAGCGGAGATTCCTTCATTAAAGAAAAATATAGCTTCCACAATGTCCGCGCTCTCTATATTGACGGGAACGGTTCCGGGTGAGGTTGACGGGTTATTGATGGAAAATACTTCATTACCTGCGGTGGATCCACACATGTTTATCGGTATACCGGCGGAAGCTTTACGACAACGGCCTGATATTCAGGCGGCGGAACGACGTATTGCGGCACAACAACAGAAAACCAAGGCTGCAAAGGCTGACCTTAAGCCTAGATTTTCATTAAATGGCAGTATAGGCTTGGAGTCGTTTTCATCGGGAGGTCTTATTTCGGCTATCGGTAAAATGATAGGAATAGGACCATCTATCACTATGCCTATTTTCAATGCCGGTGCTATTCGTAAGAATATAAAGGTACAAACAGAAAAGGAACAGGAATACTTGGCACTTTACGAAGAGACTGTTTTGAAAGCTGTAGGGGAGGTCCGAAATGCGGTAACGGATGCATCTCAGGATCATATTAAGTCTGAGGAATTGAAATCTGCTGTAGAATCTGCACAGCAAGCAGAATCTTTGGCGCAAACCAATTTTGACTCCGGTCTTAGCGATTACTTAAGTGTTCTTGATGCACGACGAAATGTATTGTCTGCAAGGCGGCAATATATCATGAGTCGGGGGCAAGAGTTTGCTGATACCGTTCGTTTATTCAAATCCTTAGGCGGTGGTTGGGAAGCCATGGACATGGATCAGGAGGCAGAGGCGGACTCGCATGCTAAGAAATAGTGTGAGAAACGGGGAATGATTATGAAAGAGAAACTTGATGTCCTTAAACGTTGGATGGCGAATAATAAAAAAAAGTGCGTAGGTATAATGATTGCTTTTCTAATAATTTTGGGTGGCGTAGGATATTATGCTTATAATCAATACGAAGCGTACATGGCCTCTCATCACATCGTGTTGCAAGGTAATGTGAATCTGCGGGAAGTGAATGTTGCATTTCGGGGAAGTGATCGGATTGCCAGCCTTTTGGTGGATGAAGGTGCGGTCGTGAGCCAAGGGCAGATTTTGGGGTATTTACATTCTGATGAATTGAATCTTGCTGTACAGAAGGCTAAGGCTACCATTGCGGCACAGAAAGCTATAGTGGACAAGTTGCAAGCAGGCAGTAGACCAGAAGAAATCGCGCAAGCATCGGCACGAGTTACATCTGCAGAAGCTGCGTTAGCTCAATCGAAACAAGAAGCAGAGAAGTTACAAAAATCATATAATGCTTCAAATGGTAAGGCCGTCAGTCGACAGTCTGTAGATGATATACAGGCGAAGGTGAAAGTATCGGAAGCCAAATTAAATGAGGCTCAGCAAGCATACAATTTAGCTGTCGCAGGGCCAAGACAGGAAGATATAGCACAGGCCCAAGCACAATTGGATTCGATGAAAAGTGAATTGGCTCGTCAGGAGTTTTTGTTAAACCAAACTGTATTAACGGCTCCTATAGACGGTGTTATAACGGCCCGATTATTACAGGTCGGTGATATGGCTTCACCGAATACACCTGTATTTAAGTTAGCTGAGAATACTAAGAAATGGATCCGTGTGTATGTGAACGAACGGGATTTAGGGAAAATTTATAATGGTATGGATGCGAATGTGACGACGGATACCAATAAGAATGAACCGATTCACGGCACAATCGGATATATATCCTCCGTAGCGGAATTTACACCTAAATCGGTAGAAACGGAGGATGTGCGTACTACACTTGTGTATGAAGTGCGGGTATATGTGGATGACCCGAATAATCGCCTTCGTTTAGGAATGCCTGCCACTGTTTCCATTGATATATAGAGGTGTGCGGTGAATGATGTATATGCAATCAAAGCGTCACAATTATATAAAGAATTTCCCATTGTTGGAGCTGATCCTATAATAGCATTGGACCATTTGGATTTTAAAATTCGGAAAGGCTGTTTAACTGCGTTGGTTGGGCCAGATGGGGCGGGGAAAACGACTTTGATTCGTTTAATTGCAGGTTTATTGGATGCCACGTCTGGCTCTTTAGATGTCCTTGGAATGAATGTGAAAGCATATTCGCAGGAAGTTCAAGATAAACTCAGTTATATGCCTCAGAAGTTTGGGCTTTATGAGGAATTATCCGTCAGTGAAAACATGAATCTCTATGCAGATTTACATGGTGTCCCTTTGGGGGAGAGAACGGAACGGTTCGAAAAATTACTGCATATGACGGGGCTATCAAAATTTACTAAGCGTCCTGCCGGTAAATTGTCGGGCGGTATGAAGCAAAAGCTTAGTTTAGCCTGTACCTTGGTGCGTTCTCCAGAGTTATTATTGCTTGATGAGCCTACCGTAGGGGTCGATCCATTTTCAAGGCGAGAGTTATGGGAGATTTTAGAGTCGTTAGTACATACAGATGGAATCAGCGTACTTGTTAGTACTGCATACTTAGATGAGGCGGAGCGTTGTAAAGATGTTTTCGTCCTTAATAAAGGGCGGTTTTTAGCAACTGGGACACCGAATGAATTGACTCAAATGTCTGAGGGGCGATGCTTTCAGGTAAAAATTCCGAAGTCATTGAGCATGCGAAATGTACAGGCCGCATTGATGGATGATAGAAAATGCGTGGCAGATGCAGTTCCGGAGGCTAGTACCGTACGATATATAAAAACGAAAGAAATGCTTTCGATTCCTTGGCTTAGCGAGTACGGTATGGAGGAACAATCAGTTCAAAGCCGTTTGGAAGATACCTTTATGATGCTGTTAAAAGAGGATGAGTTTACTTCGAAACAGAGGACTTCCCTTTTAGATACTATCGATATGGACTTGGATGAAAGTGCGATAGAGAAAGAACGAAAGCGTTTGTTGTCCCCCAATGAAATGGTTGAGCGTCCAGTAGAAATTTCCGTATCTCATTTGGTGAGAACATTCGGTGATTTTACGGCGGTAGCTAATACATCATTTACGGTACAGCGCGGAGAAGTATTCGGATTGCTTGGACCAAACGGAGCTGGCAAGACGACGACATTTCGTATGTTGTGTGGATTATTACCTGTAACGAGCGGTGATTTACGTGTAGCTGGCGTTGATGTCGTTAAATCTCGTACGGCGGCAAGAAGCAATTTCGGATATGTAGCGCAGAAGTTTTCTTTGTACGGTAATCTGTCTGTTATGGAAAACTTGAATTTTTTTGCCGGTGTGTACGGCCTTCACGGACAGAAGAAGCTTGATCGTATAGAAGCCGTTATCAGTGAGTTTCGTCTAAATGATGTGCGCGATATGATAGCCGGTGATTTGCCTGGTGGTTATAAACAGCGCTTGTCCATGGCGACTGCCTTAATGCATGAGCCAAAAATTCTTTTCTTGGATGAGCCCACAAGTGGTATTGATCCTCTTACGCGGCGTAATTTCTGGCGACAGATTACTTCTTTATCAAAGCGAGGAACAACGATTATTATTACGACTCATTTTATGGATGAATCGGAATATTGTGACCGTATTATGATTCAGGATGCAGGGAAACTCGTTGTACTGGGAACACCTGATGAAGTTAGACGGACTGCTGGCGACGAGACTTGTACTATGGATGAAGCGTTTATCTCCGTCATACTGGAAAAACGGGAACAGGAGGAGGACGTATGAACGGATTTATAAGACGGTTTTCCTCATTGGTATATAAGGAAACCTCACAAGTATTGCGCGACCCCAGCACTATTTTGTTGGGTGTTGTACTACCTATACTACTTATCATCCTCATCGGCTCAGGGGTTACTTTGGATGTTAAACACGTGCCGATAGCAGTGGTTATGGAACGTCAAGATTCGATGACCCAAAGTGTGTATGACTCCTTATACGGCTCTGAGTACTTTCAACCTATAGCGGTTCGCGATAGAAAAACGGCGGAACTATTGATGGAAAAACGAAAGGTAGATGCCATATTGGTGATTCCACAGGACTTTTCTGATCAAATTATGCGTGGACAAGGGAAAGTGCAGGGGATTTACTATGGTGTCGATACTTCGGTAGCGATGAGTATAGAAAGTTATGTAAACTCAGCTATTAACTTATGGGCCGTTAAGAATATTCCGTTTATGCTACGTGGTGGATATATAACAATGAACCCTCGCATGTGGTTTAATGAGGCAAATACAAGTACCTGGTTTTTGATTCCCGGGCTTATTATGATTATCATGACGATTGTATCCGTTTTTCTTACGGCTGTCGTTATGGCTAGAGAATGGGAACGTGGTACTTTTGAGGCTTTATTCGTTACACCAGTTAAGCCTATTGAAATTATTTTGGCTAAGGTAGTGCCTTATTATGTATTGGCCATGTTGGGGCTGTTGTTTTGCCTCGGTGTTTCGTATTTCTTTTATGAAGTACCTATGCGTGGTTCCTTATGGATCATCTGCATTGTGTCCACATTGTATTTGATTGTTTCTTTAAATATGGGACTACTTATATCTGCGTTTACGAAGAAACAGTTCTTAGCTTGTCAAATGGCATTACTCACCAGTTTTTTACCAGCTTTAATATTGACGGGTTTTTTATTTGATCCACATTCACAACCTGTGGTGATTCAATATATTTCACGGCTTTTACCTCCTACATATTTTTTAGAATTACTGAAATCATTGTTCCTAGGTGGAAATAACTGGTATTTGATTATTAAAAATAGTGCCGTATTATCGGGGTTTGCTATTTGCTTTACAATATTGACAATTTATATTACGCGGAAGAAGGTGGAATAATGAATTGGCGCCTGTATTGGAATCAAATTGTCTCCATCATATGGAAAGAGCTATTAGCCACCTTTAAAGATCCGAAAACTCGTATAATCTTACTGTTACCGGTCATTATTCAAGGGTTCCTCTTCGGTTATGCCGCAACCTATAATCTCAACAAGGTTCCCTATGTATTGATTGATGAAAGTCATACGCAGACCGCAGCTGCATTAGAATCGACTATTAATTCATCCGGTGTTTTTGAACTGTATCAATCTGCGAACTCTCCGGATATAATCGCACCATTAATAGACTCCAACAAGGTTATTATGGCGGTTATCATACCTCAGGATTTTGAAGAAAACTTAAAGCATAAACAACCTACATCTATTACTGTTATTGTAAATGGAACGAATACAATGACTTCAGGTCTTGCCACAGCCTATATGGGGCAAATCATTTCTCAATTCAATCAGACTTGGTTAGGTGTTGAGCATAAGGGAATCACAATTGAATCTCGTACCTGGTACAATGAAAATCAGCAGTCTTCTTGGACTTTCTTGACAGGTCTCGTTATATTGATCAGTATGACACAAGTTATCATGTTGGGGGGGCTATCTGTGGCACGAGAACGAGAGCAGGGGACCTTTGATCAATTATTGGTAACGCCCGTATCATCTATGCAAATTTTGGTTGCAAAGTCTATACCACCCATGTTAATAGGACTGTTTCAAAGTACTGTATTGTTATTAATAGCCATGTTTTGGTTTAAAGTTCCATTTCGGGGCAATATATTTCTTGTGTATGCCGTGTTGTTTACGTTTATAAGTAGTAGCATTGGATTGGGGTTATCTATTTCGGCTATTGCAAAAAATATGCAGCAAGTTCTCGTATATGTTTTTGTCTTTCTTTTTCCACTAGCCTTATTGTCCGGATTAATCACACCTGTACATAATATGCCGAAAATATTGCAATATCTTACATATGGAAATCCTATGCGGTTTTCTGTTGAGGCAATGCGCAGAATTTATCTAGAAGGTGCAGGATTGACGGATATTTGGTTTAACTTTATTCCTATGATTATATTAACTATTGTTACTATGTCAATGGCGGGGTGGTTGTTTAGAAATCGTGTGGGATAAGTTTGTTTTCTAGCTAGTTGAATTATTAATTTCTGTTATAACAATACGGCAGAACTATATAGCTTTTTTTTATTAATAAATATGCTTTTGCCGTATTGACGAAATGAATTTAGACTGTTAGAATAAAAGCATAGAAAACATCATATTTGGGAATAGGTGCTGAAAAGCATAATAGAGAAGCTGGTTAAATGCCAGCACGGTCCCGCCACTGTATGGTCGAGCGAGTCTAAATTAAGTCACTGGGAAACTGGGAAGGCTAGATGAGCGATGAAGCCGAGTCAGGAGAACTGCCTATTCAACATTCACCATTTGACCTACGAGAGATAGGGAGGAGAAGTTAATAGCTCCTTTTTACGTATCCGTAAAAAGGATTTTTTAGTTCTATAGGATTTAAATTGTATTATATTTAATTTAGATTTTAGTTCTATACGACCTAAATGTCGTGCTATGGTCATGGTGGATTTACCTTCTTGGTATTACCAGCATGACGTATGTTATGACTGTTAATATATTTTATGGTAAATGTAGGGCATGCATTTATTCATCATCATCCTAAAAAAGAGGCTGACCCAGGGTTCTAGTAGTTCGGATTCTGGGTCAGTCTCTTTTTATTTTGCAAATATTAATTATCAGTAAGAACTTTTAGATTGAGACCTGTAGCGTTAAGGTTTAGATGAGGCGTTAAGCGTTAATATATATACAATTGTAGAGTTAAGAGTTTTTAGATTTAGAATTTGTTTTAGGTTTACGTAAATTGTAAGGTTTAGATAGTTATTATCCTTGGAATATATTTTTCGATGTATGAATTTTAAGTCATTTATAAAAAAATGATTGACGATGAATTCCATACATGATATTATTATTTCAGTTGAGACGCGGGAGTGGCGGAATTGGCAGACGCACCAGACTTAGGATCTGGCGCCTTACGGCGTGGGGGTTCAAGTCCCTTCTCCCGCACCAACTTTATTGCACCTATTGCACCTTTAGAGGTGTATTTTTTTTGCCTAAATTAAGTATTAACGTGGATATTTATATCGATAAACACATACATTTTGATAGGAAGATAGGTACAGATTTAACTACTACGTTATATGTTATAATAAATGAGTTAGAACTATTTAATTAATACAATCATAGTAATACTATATGGTGCAGTATGGATAATACATTAACAAAACTGCTTTCACAGAACCCATCCTTTGTGGATGGGCTAAACGCATTTCAGCGAAAGGGGAAGTCAGTCATATATGGTCTTAGCGGATCTCAAAAGAGTTTCCTCTTAAGTCAATCTTTTTCTGCAGGTCTTACAAAACCTGTAGTCATCGTAGTCCATGATAAGGACCATAAAGAGATGTGGGAACGGGACTTAGCTTTTTTCATGCCTAATGTGCCAGTCTTATCATTTCCTACAACAGATCATGTAGACTTTACGACTGTGGCTCGCAGTCTTGAAGACCAAGGTGCGCAGATGCGAGCATTAGCACTGTTGGCGTGGCAAGAGCCGGCAGTAGTCATTGCCAATGCTGAAGAGGTTACACAGTATGTTGTATCTCCTCATTACTTAAAGGGACAATCGTTGCATTTTGCTTTAAATGATGCGATTGAACGTGATGTAGTCCTTGAACAGCTCGTAACAATTGGATATGAACGCGTAGACCAGGTGGAACAACGTGGTCATTTTGCCGTGCGTGGAGATATTTTGGATATTTATCCTGTAAATAGTGATCATCCGATTCGTATTGAATTCTTTGGCGATGAGATCGATACATTGCGTTTCTTCTCCGTTGAGAATCAACGTTCCATTGAGCAAATTGAATCCTACACGGTGACGCCTTTCTTTCTTGGTAAAAGTGATGCAGAAAGTACTTTATTATCTTATGTGAAAGAGGGCACTCTAATTTATGATGAGCCAGGTCGTATTCAAGAAGCATTAAAGAAATTCCTTAAGGAAGATCCTACACATCGGAAAAATCATTGTGATTGGAATGAACTACAACGCACTGTAGATTCTATGAATCAAGTGGCTTTCACATTTATGCAACAACGCTCTATTGGTCTCACTGGATTTAACCCTATTGGTATTCAAGGGAAGACGATGACGAGCTTTGAGCGTCAAATTCCCCTATTAACAGACGAAATAAACCAATGGCATCGTTTAAATCACCAAGTGGTACTAGTATTAAATAATCAGCAACGACGAGAAGGTATTGAGCGTGCCCTTGAAGGGGAAAATATTGCATTTACTCATAGTGATACATGGATAGCAAAGCCGAACACTGTCGTTATTTTAAAAGGATTATTAACAGATGGTTTTGAATTGCCCAATAGCCATCTCGTAGTTGTCGTAGAAGGTAATATTTACGGACAACAAAAGCGCAAGCTTCGAAATAAGCCTAAAAAGGGCCAAGAGATCAATTATTTCACGGATTTAACACCTGGTGACTATGTAGTACATAGTATGCATGGTATCGGCAAGTATATTGGTCTCAAAACAATTGAAACGGAAGGCATTCACCGCGATTATATTGAGATTGCTTATGCTGGAACGGACAAACTGTTCTTACCAGCTAATAATTTAGATCAACTGCAAAAATATATTGGCAACGAAGGTGATGTGCCACGTATTAATAAGATGGGTGGCCGTGACTGGGCTAAAGTTGTTACAAAGGCAAAAAAATCCATTGATGATTTGGCAGATAAGCTCGTTGAGATATATGCACAACGAGAAATCACAGAAGGCTTTGCATTCTTGCCGGATCAACCATGGCAGCAAGAGTTTGAAGATGCGTTCCCATATGAGGAGACGGAAGACCAGTTACAGGCTACGGCGGAAATTAAAGAATCTATGGAACGACCTGTTCCTATGGATCGCTTGCTCGCTGGTGATGTAGGCTTTGGTAAAACGGAAGTGGCTATGCGCGCCATTTTTAAGGCCGTTATGAGCGGTAAACAAGTAGCGGTACTTGTACCGACCACGGTATTAGCACAGCAACATTTCCAAACCTTTTTAAATCGATTTGCTCCATTCGGGGTTAAAGTAGATGTACTCAATCGATTCCGAACTACATCAGAGAAAAAGCAAATTCTTAAAGGCGTAGAGGATGGATCTATTGATATTCTTATTGGAACCCATTCATTACTTAACAAAAAGGTGGTATTCAAAGACTTAGGAATGCTTGTTGTAGACGAGGAGCAACGCTTTGGGGTAGCACAGAAAGAAAAGTGGAAAGAGTGGGCTAGCAATATCGATGTACTCACCTTGAGTGCTACACCGATTCCGCGGACTTTACATATGTCCCTCGTTGGCGTTCGAGAAATGTCTGTTATCAATACTCCACCAGAGGAGCGCTTACCTGTTCAAACCTATGTGGTGGAATACGATATGAATCTCATCGCAGATGCTATCAAGCGAGAATTGGCGAGGGGCGGACAGGTTTACTTTGTATATAATCGTGTTGCATCCATTAATCATATGGGAGAGCTATTAGCGGCTGCCTTGCCTGATTTACGCTATGCTATCGCTCATGGACAGATGACAGGCCGTCAAATTGAGGAGATTATGACCGATTTCTATGAAGGTCATTATGATGTGCTCTTGTCCACGAGTATCATTGAAACCGGCTTAGATATTCCTAACGCCAATACTATCATTATTTATGATGCGGATCGTTTAGGTTTATCTCAGCTATACCAAATGCGAGGGCGTGTAGGCCGTTCTCGTAGACGTGCTTATGCATACTTTATGTATCGGCCAGATAAAATACTTTCAGAGGCAGCTGAAAAGCGTTTAAAAGCTATAGAGGAGTTCACTGAGCTCGGCGCAGGATTTAAGTTAGCCATGAGAGATTTAGAGATTCGCGGTGCCGGTAATCTATTAGGCTCACAGCAACATGGTAATATCGCATCTGTCGGCTTTGGTATGTACGTGAGTATGTTAGAAGAGGCGATTGCAAAGGCTCAAAATAAAGAAGTTGAGCGAGATGTATCCATTGATCCAGCTATCGACTTAGAGGTAGATGCGTTTATTGATGATGCGTATATCAAAGATAGTGCTCGTAAGATTTCTGTATACCAACGATTGTTACATATTAAATCTAAAGAGCAACTCGACGATATGACGGATGAGCTCATTGATCGCTTCGGTACACCAACCGATCCAGTAGACCGTTTGTTGCGCATTGCTCAAATTAAGGAGCAAGCACGTCTACTGGGCATTAAGAGTATCGTCCGTAGAGATAAGCAACTCACTATCCATTGGCATGACGATTCTAAAATGGCCGATTGGGATATGGGGGCTGTACCAGAAGATTTATGGAAAAAAATGAAGTTTATGGATACCAAACCAGCCACATTATATGTGAGCCTTAATGGTATGAAAGGTTCTATTTTGACCATTACGGAAGCGGTGATAAAGGCTCTTAGCCACAAGTCACCGACTAAGGAGGGCCTATGAATCGATTTTTAAAGGGTGCCATGATTTTAACCTTAGCCGGTATTATCGTGAAGGTCATCGGTGCGTTTAGTAAAGTTCTTATCGCACGGATTTTAGGTGGTGAAGGGATTGGCCTATATATGATGGCCTATCCAATCTATCAAATTATCGTTAGTATTTCTGCTGCAGGTATTCCTGTAGCCATATCTATTATGATTGCGGAAAAGCTTGCTAATGATGATATGCGAGGCGTACAACAAGTATTTTTTGTATCATTAAGGGTACTCGCTATTTTAGGCTTTGTGTTCAGTTTGGCCTTATATGGTAGTGCACAATGGCTCGTAGACAATCAAATCATCACCGATCCACGTGCTTTAATTGCTATTCAGCTATTATCTCCAGCCATTTTTGTAGTGACTATCCTAAGCTGTTTTAGAGGGTATTTCCAAGGTTTCCAATACATGGTACCTACTGGTATGAGTCAAGTATTTGAACAGATCTTTCGCGTGTCTTCTATGGTAGGTTTGGCATACTACTTCATTGATCGAGGACTTCATTTGGCGGCAGGTGGTGCGACCTTTGCTACATTCCCAGGCGTATTGGCGGGGTTACTTGTATTAATTTATTTTTACTACCGACAACGCAATATTCGAGAAAAAATGTTTTCACAACAGAATCCTAATGCCATTTGTGAAAGTAACGGCACCGTAGTTAAACGATTGTTTAGTCTTGCCATACCGGTTTCTATGGCGAATATTATGCTTCCGATGGTATCACTCATTGATACATTTATCGTCCCAAAACGATTGATGGATATTGGATACTATCTCAATGAAGCAACCACACAATTTGGTTATCTGACGGGTATGGCAACATCTCTGATTGGGTTGCCGATCATTCTAACTACATCCTTAGCCGCTAGTCTTGTACCAGCCGTATCTGAGGCACATACTCAAGGTGATGTACATCGCATCGTGAAACGGGCGGAAACGGCGATTAAAATTGCTAATATGTTTACGATTCCAGCCTGCATTGGACTTTGTGTACTAGCTACGCCAATATCACAACTAATATATGCAACACCTCATGCAGGACCTGTTATTGCTGTTATTAGCTTGAGTATTGTGTTCCTCGGTTGGCAGCAGGTTACTGCAGGTGTTTTGCAAGGGTTAGGAAGAACAATAATTCCTATGGTATCGATTTTTATAGGCTTATTAGTGAAGACATTCTTAGATTATGAATTGACAGGTAGTATTGAGTTGGGCATTAATGGTGCGGCTTGGGCGACGAATTTAAACTTTGCTATTGCAGCGCTTATTAACTATATTTTTGTAAAAAGATATGTAGGTTCGGTACTGAACACATTAGAGTTATTAAAAATAATAGTATCTGCCATGGCCATGGGCGGTGCTACACAAGTCATCTATGTGAGCACTGTTGATTTATTAGGCAATGGTGGCGCTGTGGCTGCAGCAATTGTAGTGGCTATTTTTGTATATGGTTTATCGTTATGGCTTACTAAAGCTGTCGTAAAAGATGATATTTACCATTTCCCAATCATAGGCAAGCGCTTACAAGCTAGACGCAATAGGGAGGAAGCAAAGCTATATGAAGAACAATATTGATATTCAACCTTTAGTCGATGTAGTGAAAACTTTGCGTGCACCAAATGGCTGTCCTTGGGATCAAAAGCAAACGCATGAATCTTTACGCCGCTATTTTATAGAAGAGACTTACGAGGTAGTAGATGCCATTGATAATAAAGATATGCCAAATCTTCGTGAAGAGTTAGGTGATGTATTATTGCAAGTTGTCTTTCACAGTCAATTAGCAGAGGAGGCTGGTCATTTTACATTTCAAGATGTAATTAATGATGTTGCTGAAAAAATGATTCGTCGTCATCCTCGTGTTTTTAATCCTGAAAAAGATGAAAATTCATACACTTGGGATGAATTAAAGGCACAAGAAAAGAAAAATATTCAAAATTCTGTATTGGATGGTGTATCGAAAAGTTTACCTGCTTTAATGGCGGCTTATAAGCTCCAAGAAAAGGCTGCAAAGCTAGGATTTGACTGGGATGAGCTTGATCCTGTTTGGGCTAAAGTTTCCGAAGAAATGGGGGAATTTAAGGAGGCTATTGACCAAAATAATAGAGAAAATATGGAAAAAGAAGCAGGAGATGTGCTTTTTTCCTTGATTAATCTATTCAGATGGTATAAAATAAGCGGTGAAAATGCACTAAATCGCACAAACACAAAGTTCCGACAGCGTTTTTTACATGTAGAAGCTTGTGTTAACCAAAGCGATCGCTCATGGGAAGACTTTTCATTA
>OKGA01000303.1_pt1 | contig 14896 bp, 13 predicted proteins | sample 1611451 | NCBI WGS metagenome assembly OKGA01 (sample SAMN04436745, study PRJEB24849) | human gut metagenome | biome: human gut; feature: NICU; material: stool | host: Homo sapiens | place: USA: Saint Louis, MO | collected 2010-12-22
TCATCGGGCATTATCTGAACATAAAACACTATCAATAATTTGGAGTCATTACCGTCGTTTGTATTGGGCGCAGTCTGGTCGGGGATTCAGTTAAACGTCTGAGTTTTCTTACCTTCAAGTATGTCGCTGGCGACGTTGACGGCGCCAATCGCCATTATCAAACCCCAACCGGCCTATTGTTGTGAATTAAACCCTTAAAATACTCCAAATCAATCGCTTCCGGCTTTCAGGAATTGCTCTAACATCTCTTTAAGCATCTGAGATTCATCACTCCCATAAACACCTTCGAGTTTATCCTGGTGCTCGTTAACACGGTTGTTTTGCTGGTCCAAAACCGCTTTTCCTTTATCCGAAATATGTAATCGGACTTTGCGGCGATCCTGTTCATCCGGGCGACGATAGACGAGGGCTTCCAATACCATCTTATCGATGATTTTAGTCAGTGTCGGGAAGTTTTGCATTAACTCATCAGAAAGCTCGCGCATAGTTACGCCATCCTGAACAGCGATCACTTTCAATGCTCTCCAGTGTTCAAGCGTAATGCCCTCAAGTGAAAGCTGACGATTTACGCGGCGATTAGCCTGAACCAGAAGATGGGCGAGATATTCGTTTAAGGGCTTGTCCGACATGATGAGCCAGCTCAGGTTCGCAAGACGGTGAATAGCGTTACTTTAGCACTTCATGAGATTGAGGTCATCCTGTGCGAGCTCAATCACAAACCTGCAGCATCAAAATGAGTTAGCACGCTTTTTGCATTAATTTTAACTTTTGCTCAGCGGAGGACCTATCCATGTTCAGCTTAAACACCGGAGCGTTCCCCGTTACTTCTCGATATGCCTGGCAACGAACGCCAGCTTTTCGCGCGTATAAGTCACCTGAACGCCATCAGATTCAGCAAACCCGGCAGAACAAATCAAAACCGTTACGTCTCGGATTACTGGTTCCTTTTCATGGATCCGATGCGATCTGGGGGCCGTCCTGCCAGTACAGTGCGGTACTCGCAGCAGCGGAGATAAACCGTGGCAAGCAAGTGCTTGGCCGCGAAATTGAACTCTTTGCCTTGGATGCTGGTGGTGATCCTGCAGATGTTGTCGCCCGATGCTGGCAGTTGGTTAGAGATAATCAGATAAATGCACTTATTGGTGTACATCTTTCCAGTGTCCGTGTTGCTCTGCGTAATGCATTTGCAGGGATCATTCCTTATGTTTTTGCTCCTCTTTATGAAGGCGGAGAAACGACCCCCGGCGTTTTTGCTATTGGTGATACACCCCAGCAACAGTTCCCTGCCGCGATCGAATGGATCATGCAGCACCGCGGAGTGAACAAGTGGCATATCGTCGGTAATGACTATATCTGGCCTCGAGCTACGCATGAAACGGTCAGACAGATTATACAGTCACACGGCGGAGAAGTTGTCGGAGAGGATTATCTGAGCCTGGGTCAGGTCGATATTTCTACCATGATTGAGCGAATTGAAGCCTCAGACGCCGATGTGATTTTCGAGTCACTGGTCGGTTCAGATTGCGTGTTGTTTAATCGGGCGTTTTCTACGGCAGTACTCGACAAAAAAATTCTCCGACTCTCCGGCTCCGTTGAGGAAAACACATTGCTGGGGATTGGGACGCAGCACACCCGAAACCTCTATTGTACAGCCAGTTACTTCAATGCACTTACCACCCCTGAAAACCGCGCTTTTATGGATCAATATCGGGCAGCCTATGGCCATTCTGCACCGATACAGGGCGTATTAAGCCAGTCATGCTATGACGCCATTCATTTCTTTGCCGCATTAGCTGAGCGCGCTGGTGATCTTTCACTGCGTTCACTGACTTCAGCCTTTGAAGGACTGACTTACCATAGCGTTCGCGGGCAGCAGCTTATTACTTCAGGAAAATCTAATCCCACCATGTATTTAGCTGAAGCGGATGGTGTTCACTTCAACATCGTGACCTCCCTTCAGGAAAAAAGTAAAATTGTAACGTGAATTATATTTGAAAAGTGAAATATAACTTGTTAGGTTAATTTCTCCTGGCGCAGGGGCGATCATGCCCGGCTGTTGCTAATTTGGCAGGGGAGAAACAAAGCAAGATGGCAATTTCACGTCGTAGCTTATTAAAAAACAGTATGTTATCGCTCGCTGCAGTGCCCTTTATCAGTAAAGTTCAGGCTGCAGAACCCATAAAAATTGCTGCGATTTTTGACCAGTCAGGTGGACTGGATATCTACGGTCAGCCGGTGATGAACTGCGTTGAACTGGCCGTTGATGACATCAACAAGCAGGGTGGACTGCTTGGCCGCCCGGTAGAGCTGGTTAAGTATGATCCGCAGTCCAATATCCAGTACTACACGCAGTTTGCGACTCAGGCCGCGACACGCGACCGCGTGTCGGCTGTGTTTGGCGGCGTAACCAGTGCCTCGCGTGAAGCTATCCGTCCTATCCTGCGCCGCTATAAAACGCCTTATTTTTATCCCTCTCTTTATGAAGGTGGGGTATGCGACCGCAACAGTTTTGAAATCGGCACCACACCCGCGCAAACGGTTGCCCGCATAGTTCCCTATGCCGTGAAGCAGTGGGGTAAAAAGATTTACGTCATCGCCGCTGACTACAACTTTGGTCATATCTCCGCTGACTGGGTGAGCAAGTATGCGAAAGATTCCGGTGCGGAAGTGGTCGCTACTGAATTCTTTCCCCTAGATGTCACCGACTTCGGTACCACCATCAAAAAAATCCAGGATGCCAAACCTGACATGGTGTTTTCACTGTTAGTGGGTGGCAACCATATCTCTTTCTTCCGGCAATGGGCGGCCGCAGGGATGGTCGGACAAATGCCGATTGCCTCCAGCGACTTCGGTGTTGGCAATGAAAACCGCATCCTTACGCCCAAAGAGAGCGAAGGCATACTTGCGGCCTACGCCTATTTTCAGGAGCTGGAAACGCCGGTTAATAAGCAGTTCCTGCAACGTTTGCAGGCGAAGTTCGGCAATAAAACGCCCTATATCAACGAAACAGCTATTGATGGCTGGTATGCGGTGATGCACTGGGCTAATGGCGTCCGGGCCGCCAATTCAGTGGAACGCATGCCATTGATTGAGGCGCTGGAAAAAGGTTCAACGGTAGATGGTCCTGGCGGCATTTCCCGCCTTGATGCCGCGACGCATCATTTCACCGTTGATATTTATCTGGGGCAGGTCAAAAACGGCGCCTGGAACATTCTCGAAACCTATCCTCAGCAACCGCCTTCTGATACGGCGGCAGTCTGTAACCTGCTCACGCACCCGGACGACAACCAGCAGTATGTCATTAAGGCGGGGGGTTAACATGGTGCTCTCGCAGAGTTTCCAGCTGCAGAACTATGGCGGCACGCCTGTTGCGGTTAACCAACCTTTACCTGAGCTGCGTGCGCAGGACGTTCTGGTAAAAGTAACGCACGCGGGCGTCTGTCATTCTGATGTCTATATTCAGGATGGCTATCAGGATCTGGGCAACGGTGAAAAAATAAACTTTGCTGACAGCACAATGCCCATGCCGCTGGTCATGGGGCATGAGATTGTCGGTGAAGTTGTGGCGGTGGGTGCAGAGGCTGACAAAACGCTGATCGGCCAGCAACGACTGATCTACCCCTGGATTGGCTGTGGCCAGTGCGCGACCTGTAAAGGTGGCTACGATAACCACTGTGAGCAGCCACAATCGCTGGGCATCTTCCGTCATGGCGGGTATGCCGAACATGTTGTGGTGCCTGACGGCAAATATCTGCTCGACATCAATCAACTGGATCCCGCCTGGGCCAGCACGCTGGCCTGTTCAGGGCTGACCGTTTTCAGTGCGCTCCGGCAATTGCAGCCCATGAAACCAAACTCTGCACTGGCGATCATCGGTATGGGAGGACTGGGGCTAAGTGCTGTTTCTCTGGCGAAAGTGATGGGTTTTACCCGGATCATTGCCTGTGACATAGCGGATGACAGGCTGGAAGCAGCCAGACAGCTCGGGGCGGAGCATGTACTCAATACCCGCAACAGTGCGGACCCTGACAACGCGCTGAAATCGCTGGCTGAACATCGTCTGCACGCTGTCATTGATACTGTCGGTAATCCTACAACCGTGCAGATGGCAATCAGCGCGGTTGCAAAAGGTTCTCGCATCATCCTCGTGGGATTGCAGGGGGGGCAAACTACGCTGCGCATCCCTTTGCTGCCCTTCAAAGCACTCTCTCTCACCGGCAGTTACACGGGTAGCCTTGATGAGCTGAAACAGCTTATCAGTCTGGCCTCTCAGGGGGGATTGAGTGCGTTACCCATCACTGAGCGACCGCTTTGCTGTTTACCGCAAGCTTTAGACGATCTGCGTACCGGCAGAGCCGTCGGTCGTATCGTACTGAATCCCTGAGGAGCCTGAATATGCATTATCTGCTGCTTACGATAATTCAAATCGTTGACTCAATAGCGGAGTTAATCCTGGTTTCATTAGGGCTGGCGGTCATTTTTGGCATGATGCGCGTGATAAACCTTGCCCACGGTGAATTTATTATGCTGGGAGGTTTTACCAGCATTTTTGCCGTAAACGCAGGCATTAATGTCTGGGTTGCCATTCTGGTGGTGGCTCCCTGTGTGGTGGGCATTCTGGGGATGATCATTGAACGGATCATTATTCGTCATCTATACGGGCGAATGGTGTATACCATGCTGGCAACCTGGGGGCTGAGTCTGTTGTTAACCGGGCTGGCAACCACGTTGTTTGGTAATCGTGTTCAGGGTATCTCCGCCCCCCTGGGCAGCGTCGATTTCGCGGGCTTCAGTATCAGTCTGTACAACCAGTTGATGGTGGTGGTTTGCCTGATTTTACTGGTGGGCGGTTATGCATTGCTGCGTTACACACGGCTGGGACTGATTGCCCGTGCAACGATGCAGAATCCCGAAATGGCAGCCTCGATGGGGATTAATCGCTCAAGAGTGTTCGCTATGACGTTCTCGCTGGGCGCTGCCTTAAGTGGTTTAACCGGTGCGCTGCTGGCACCGCTTTCAGGTGTGGTGCCTACCATGGGCGCGGCATATGTCTCGAAAGCATTCATTACTGTTATTACCGGCGGAGCCAGCGTCATAACGGGCACCGGGCTGAGCGCTGCCTTGCTTGGTTCTATAGGCACGGTGACCACCTTCCTGAGCAATCCAATCTTTGGCGATATCGCACTGCTGGCTGCGGCCTTAGTGTTACTGCGCATTCTGCCAACGGGTATAACCGGTAAAATTTTCCGGGGGGCATCATGAAACTTACTTCGACAGCATCCTGCAATATTGCGGCGCTGATTACAGGAATGGTTGTGCTTCTGGTGCTGCCTGCTGTGATGGATTTGTATTCACTCATCAATGCCACGATTTATGTCAGCCTGGCGCTTTTCGCACTGAGCATGGCATTAATCTGGGGGCATGCCGGTATTCTGTGTTTTGGTCAGTCCATGTTTTTTGGCCTGGGTGCCTATGGTTATGCCGTAGCTGGCATTAATTTTGGCGATTCAACATGGGCAGTACCGATTGCCATTGCCACGCCAATGCTGTTCGCACTGATCCTGGGATATTTCGTCTTTTATGGTCGTCTTAGTGACATCTATTTTGGTGTCATCACCCTCACCGTTACGCTAATCCTTTTTAAACTGGCGAACAGTACCTCCGGGGATGCCTGGCATATCGGTAAAGCCAGATTAGGTGGGTTCAACGGCATGCCGGACACGCCACCGCTGAATATGCCATTTAATCCTGCTGCGCCACTTTCGCCTGATGTTGTGTTCATGGTGGCGGTTTGTGCCTTGGTTGCGGGTTACATGCTGTGTAAATGGCTGATCGGTTCACGGTTCGGTCGGGCAGTTGCTGGTGTCCGCGAAAACGAAGCGCGCGCGGAGCTGCTGGGTTACGACTCACGCCGTATCAAGCTGTTTATGTTTGCCATTGGTGCCGGTCTGGCAGGCCTGGCGGGTTGCCTGTTTGCCAACTCAGTTTTTGTCAGCCCCACGGTATTCAGCTTATCCAACAGTGCTCAGGTACTGATTTGGGTGGTGGTGGGTGGCGTCGGTACGTTACTCGGCCCGATTCTGGCCTGCCTGATACTGCAGGGACTGACAGCGTATCTCGGCACACTGGGATGGATTGATCCCAATATCGTACTGGGCAGTGTGCTGATCCTCTTTGTGCTGCTGTTACCCAAAGGTTTACTGCCAACGCTTCTTGATCGGTTACCTGTATTCCGTGCCAGAACGCCTTCAGCCGCGGTGGTAAGCCGATCATGAACAATCCAATTCTGTTACAGGCAAAGGGCGTCAGTGTGCAGTTTGGTGGAGTCAAAGCGCTGAATAACATCGACTTCACATTACGCCGTGGCGAACTACGCTGCCTGATCGGTTCGAACGGTGCCGGAAAAACCACCTTTTTCCGTTGCCTGACCGGTGTTCAGCGCCCTACCAGCGGCAGCATTGTCTTCAACGGGAAACCGATGGTGGGATCTGAGCGTTTCCAGATTGCCCGACAGGGCATTGGCATCAAGACGCAGATCCCCCACCTTTTCGAGGGCTTATCAGCTCGGGAGAATATCTGGCTGGGTCTGCGCGATATTGCCCGTCCCGCTGAGCGTAATGAAAAGGTGGAGGAAGCGATGACGCAGGTGGGGATCACCTCCCTCGCCGATAAGATCGTGGACAAACTGGCCCACGGTCAGCGCCAGCTGGTGGAACTGGCGATGGTGATTGCCAGTGACCCGCCGCTGATCCTGCTGGATGAACCCGCTGCGGGGATGACAGGTGAAGAAGTTAACCGCTTGGCTGAAATCATTCAGGAGATTAACCAGCGTCATGCGCTGGTTGTTGTCGAGCACGACATGAATTTTATCCGCCAGATTGGGAAGACCGTCACCGTCTTCCATCAGGGGAAAATTCTCGCCGAGGATCACGTCGAGGGCATTATGAGTAACCAGTTGGTGCGGGAGGTCTATCTTGGCAAATCTCATGCGGCCTGAGTTGCTTAAGGTGCAAAAACTGCATGCCGGCTACGGATCCATTCCCGTGCTGTCTGATGTGGATTTCACCCTTTATAACGGCGAACTGGTGGGGGTACTGGGTCATAACGGCATGGGGAAAACCACGCTGTTGAAAACCATCATGGGTCACCTTCCGGCCAGCAGTGGCAGTATTCATTTTACCGGGCAGGATATCACCCGGCTTCGCCCGGAAAGCAGGGCGCGTATGGGGGTCAGTATTGTGCCGCAGGGACGGCAAATTTTCCCTGCGCTGAGTGTCACTGAGAATCTGCAAATGGGGGCAATACATCTCCCGGCACGCGCGGCACGTCAGAAAATTGAAGAGGTTGTTGAGGATCTCCCCCGGCTGAAACCCATCCTGACCCGTACGGGTGGAGTGCTGAGCGGTGGAGAGCAACAGATTCTGGCCCTGGGGCGCTGTCTGTGCAGTGAGCCACAACTGATCCTGCTTGATGAGCCTACCGAAGGCATCCAACCCTCTATCTGTGACGAAATTGCTGAGACGTTACAAAAACTGGCCGGGCGTAATGGCCTCTCCATCATTCTGGTTGAACAGGACCTGACGTTTATCGGCCAGCTGGCGGAGCGGGTCTTTCTGTTACGCCGCGGTGAAATGGGGGATCCCATGGATCCCGCCGTTCTTTCGGACAGCAACTGGGTTGCTGAATTTAACGGGCTCGTTGCCTGAATCCCAAACAGGAGTTCGACATGATAAGTATCACTGCGGTAATCACAGTGAAGGCAGGTTATGAGCGGGTAATGGCCGATGCGTTGCTGGAAGTTGCGGCTCACGTCAGGGAAAACGAACCGGGTACACAGGGATTTTACATCTCACAGGACAGCAGCAATCCCTGTGTATTCACCACCTACGAGCGCTTCACCGATGTGGGCGCAATGGATACACATAACAATTCCGCTGTAGTGGCGCGGTTTTTTGACATCGCCAAACCGATTCTGGCGGCTGACGTCATTCTGGTTACGGCAAATGAGGTATCGACTAAATGAGCGTAGAGAACATGACTGATTCACTGGATTTACTCAGCCCGGCAGCTGCCGCATTCGTCAACAAAGAACACCAGCTGTTTATTAATAATGCATGGGTCAGCGCAGTAGCGGGAGGCTCAATTGAGGTCATTAACCCTGCCAATGGCCGTAGCTTTACCTCCGTCCCGGCGGGTGAAAGTGCGGATATTGACCGTGCGGTATCCGCTGCGCGGAATGCCTTTGAGCAAGGCGAATGGGCAGACATGTCGCCTTCCGCGCGTGGCAAGCTGCTGTGGCGCCTGGGTGATCTGGTAGAAGAGCATGCTGATGAACTGGCCCAGATTGAGGCGCTGGATAACGGTAAACCTTTTAGCGATGCGCGCTGGGGTGATGTGGCTTTCAGTTATGAGCTGCTGCGTTACATGGCAGGATGGAGTACCAAGATCAATGGTCAGACTATCCCATTGTCATCAGGTGCACCTTTTCATGCCTATACCCTGAGAACTCCTGTCGGGGTGTGTGGTCAGATCGTTCCCTGGAATTTTTCCCTGATGATGGCGGTATGGAAAGTCGCCCCTGCGCTGGCAGCGGGCTGTACGATTGTTTTGAAACCGGCTGAACAAACCCCGTTGACTGCACTGCGTCTGGCCGAGCTGGTGGCGGAAGCGGGCTTTCCGCCTGGCGTGTTCAACGTTGTGACCGGATATGGTGAAACAGCCGGTGCGGCGCTGGCTGAACACCCCGATGTGGATAAAGTAGCCTTCACAGGTTCAACGGAAGTGGGTAAAAAAATCCTTGCTGCCGCTGGCACTAACCTGAAGAAAGTCTCCCTGGAGCTGGGCGGTAAATCCCCGATGATCGTTTATGGTGATGCCGATATTGAGAAAGCCTTATCCGCTATCGCTTCAGGTATTTTTTACAACATGGGCCAGACATGTACGGCCGGTACCCGCCTCTATCTGCATAACGATGTGGCCGATCGGGTGCTGGAAGGACTTGTCAGTCACGCCCGCGCCTTAAAAATGGGGCCGGGACTGAACCCGGACACACAAATGGGACCGCTTGTTTCCGAAGAACAACAGAAGCGCGTCTGTGAGTACATTGCATCGGGTATTGAAGAAGGAGCAACCGTATTGACCGGGGGCAGTAGCTGGAATGGGGCCGGTTTTTATGTCGAGCCGACAATCCTGGACCATACCCACAATCAGATGCGTGTTGTTCAGGAAGAGATCTTTGGCCCGGTATTGTGTGTGATCCGCTTTACCGATGAGCAGGAAGAGAATGTTGTCATTCAGGCGAATAACTCAGTTTATGGCCTGGCGGCGAGCATATTCACACGTGATATCAGCCGTGCCCATCGCGTTGCAAAACGCCTGAAAGCCGGAACCATCGGTATTAATACGCATCACGTCATTGATCCTGCTTTGCCTTTTGGCGGCTTTAAACAGTCTGGCTGGGGCCGGGAAATGGGGTGGGAAGCGATTGAGCTGTATACCGAACTGCGTTCGGTCGGTGTGGCACTTTAAGCAGGGAGGCAGAGATGAAACTTAACCAGAACCCTACAGATTCGAGTACCGCAAGCAGCCTCACCATCAATGGTGCGCGTTTATGGCACAACCTGATGGAAATGGCGGCTATTGGCGCAACCGATAAAGGTGGAAGTAGCCGACTGGCGCTGTCTGCTGAGGACAGTGAGGGACGCAGGAAACTCATCGCGGATTGCCAGTTGCTGGGAATGTCCGTCACTTCCGATGCGATAGGAAATCTGTTTTGCCGGCTGGAGGGGACCCATCCTGAATTTGACCCGGTCGTCATGGGGAGCCACCTGGATACACAGCCGAAGGGCGGGCGGTTTGATGGAGTTTATGGGGTACTTGCCGCACTGGAAGTGATCCGCACACTGCACGATGCCGGTCTGCAACCCAAACGCAGCATTGAAATTGCGGTATGGACCAATGAAGAAGGTGCCCGGTTTACCCCGGCCATGATGGGGTCAGCCGTTTTTGCCGGGATTATGCCACTCGAAGATGCGCTGGCCCGCTTAGATGCGTCAGGTATCAGCGTTGCCGCTTCGCTGGAAAAAGAACGCTGGGCAGGCGATAGCCCGCTGGGACGTGCCTTTAACGCTTATTTTGAAGCACATATTGAGCAGGGTCCGGTGCTTGAGGAACGGGACCTGGTCATTGGTGTTGTTACAGGAGGACAGGCAATCAGCTGGCTGGATGTTACTGTCACGGGTAACTCGGCACATGCCGGGACTACGCCGATGCAAAACCGGACTGACGCCTTTTTAGCCGTGGCATCAATGGCTGCTGCACTGGAAGAGGTTGCGAAAAGTTTTGCTCCTGAGGGCTTGTTGACGATCGGGGAACTCACGATTTCTTCCGCCTCGCGTAATACGATTCCGGGAAATGTTGTCTTCACTGTGGATTTGCGCCATCCGGATGATGCTGTACTGGCGCAATTTGACCAAGCCTGCCGCCAGAGTCTGGCTTCGGTTGCCAAAAGGCGGGGTGTGCAGGTATCCGTTAAGCAGCATTGGTTGAGTGCCGCCACGCCCTTTGATGAAAGCTGCGTCGCACTGGTTAACGAGGCGGCCACAGCATCAGGTTATACCCACCAGCGTATGATCAGTGGGGCCGGACATGATGCGATTCATATCGCCAAACACTGTCCGACAACGATGATCTTTATTCCCTGCGCTGGTGGTATCAGCCACAATGAGGCTGAAAGCATCGAACCGGAACATGCGGAGAAGGGGGCCAACGTTTTATTCAAAGCGGTCACTGCGCGTGCGGACATGTAATTAACTCTGCGGAGGAACAGAATCTTATTTTCTGTTCCCCCCCTGTTTATCGCCATACAGGGAAGATATCCCTCCTGCCATTCCTTTCTTCATTATCGTAAATTTAAAGAATGCCATGAGTCCGGCATCGCTCGGCTTTCACATTTTACGCTTTTTTATTTTATATTCGCCTGATAATGGTGCACTGATTGCACTTATTTGGCGTTGCGAGATAATTTAATGCACTGTACTGGTGAAAATAAATGAATTTGCATATTAATTGAATTTATAGCCTCTATTAAAACCTTAAAGTTGACTATTTACCCCTCAGGCGTAGATTTATTGTTAAATACAGCGCTGGATGTTTAATTCAATGTATTGTTATTTGATGTTTTCGCGTTATTTTTTGAAAATTTCCTGGAGTGAAGAATGATGGTGTCAGCAGTCGTTTCCAGAAATGGTGGTCAAATTGTACTAGAGCAACTTCGAGAACAGGGCGCGAGGAGAGTATTTCTTGTTCCTGGTGAAAGTTTCCTGCCCTGTATTGATGCGTTTAATGACCACAGTGATCAAATACAACCTATTGTCTGTCGCCAGGAAAGTGGGGCGGCATACATGGCTGAAGCCTACGGGAAAATGACCGGTGAACCCGGCATTTGCATGGTGACCCGTGGGCCTGGTGCAACAAACGCTTCAATCGGGGTGCATACCGCATATCAGGACTCTACCCCGATGATTCTATTCGTCGGACAGGTGGGTAATGATTTTACTGAGCGTGAGGCGTTTCAGGAGATTGACTACCGCCGCATGTTTGGTCAGATGGCCAAATGGGTGGCTCAGATTGATCAGACTGACAGAATTCCGGAATACGTCGCCCGTGCTTATGCCATCGCAACAAGCGGGCGGCCTGGCCCCGTCGTGTTAGCCCTGCCTGAAGATGTCTTGTGGGGCGAGTCCGATGCACCTGTTGTTCCGGCGCGAACGCGTCTGGAAACCTGGCCGGGTACGGAATCACTGTCTCAACTTGCCACTCATCTTGAACAGGCGAAGCGTCCCTTTCTGCTGGTGGGAGGAAGTGGATGGACTGAAGAAGCACAGCAGCAAATCCGTGCTTTTGCGTCCCGATTTGATTTGCCCGTCGGTGTCGCATGGCGTCGCCTGGAATGTTATGACCAGCACGATCAACAGTTTGTCGGTCATGTTGGTTTTGCGATGCATGATGAATTGCGCCAGACACTGGCTTCCAGTGACCTGATTATTGCGGTGGGTACCCGAATAGGTGAAGCCACCAGCGAAGGCTACAGCTGGATTTCCTCACCAAAACCTCAGCAAAAACTCATCCATGTGTACCCGGCCCCGGAAGAACTAGGGCGGGTTTACCGACCTGATTTGGCCATCAATGCCAGTGTAAATGGCTTTGCTGCGTCGTTAAGCAATCTGAAACCCGCTTCTGCACCTGTCTGGGCTGACCTGCGTTTCCGCGCACGGGAGGCCTGGCTTAATACACTTAAACCCTTGCCATCTCCGGGAGAACTGAGTCTGGATCGGGTCTCGGAAACGGTGGGACGTGTGCTGGAAGGGCGGGGGTGTATCACTGTCGGAGCAGGCAATTATGCGCTCTATCCGCATCGCTACATCCCGTTCCGTGGTCATGGCAGCTCACTGGCTCCGACAGTTGGGTCAATGGGGTACGGTCTGCCAGCGGCAGTATCCTACAAGCTGGAAAACCCGGACCAACCCTCAATCTGTTTCGCCGGCGATGGTTGCTTCCAGATGAATATGCAAGAGCTGGGTGTGGCCCTGCAGTATGACGTAGGCATTGTGGTGCTGGTGTTCAATAACGGCATGTGGGGCACCATCCGGGCGCATCAGGAGCGAGATTTTCCGGGGCGTGAGACCGCCCTGAGATTTACTAACCCACAATTTGCACGTCTCGCAGATGCCTATGAAGGCTATGGCAGGGTCATCGATCGTACTGAGGATTTTGAAGCAGCGTTCCGGGAAGCGTTACTGTTCGCGGAAGAGAAAAAGCGTCCTGCCATTCTGGAGCTGCGCTATGACAGCAACGGGATTTCACCAGGTATGCTGCTGAGCGATATTCAGCGCAAGGCGCTGGAAGGTCGCGCGCAATGAGTTCTGAGGATGCTTTGCTGATAGCATTAGTAAACGTGGAAACGGCAACCATCGGACACATGATCAGTCATGGTTTCATGTCTCCTGAGTTGCAATGCATATTGCCAGATATCTGTATCTGTGGGCCTGCGCTGACGGTCTCACTTCCGGAAGATGACGGCTACAGTTTGCCATTCGCATTACAGGCTGCCCGCAAAGGTGATGTGCTGGTTATCGAACGTCTTAATGATAATTATCATGCCTGCTGGGGAGCCGTTATGACTGTGGCGGCACAGCAAGTCGGTATTGCCGCTGTTATTCTGGATGGTTACATCACCGATATTTCGGTCATGATGTCAGCGCAATTTCCCGTCTGGTGTAAAGGGCGTTCCCCCTTAACTACTAAACGGGGAAAAACAGGTGGAGCCGTTAATACAAAAATAACCTGCGCGGGCGTGGTGGTTAACCCCGGCGACATCATTTTAGCCGATGAAAATGGTGTACTTTCACTTTCAAAAGAGGAAATGGCTGGTCTGCTGGAACAGGCGTTAGAGATTCAAAGGCAGGAGCCGTTAATAATAGAAAAACTGAAACAGGGAATAAGTTTGGCTGATATTTATGGCCTCTGACTACATATCCAAGTAAATATTCTCGCGTAATCCAACCTTTGGAGAGACAAGGTATGACGAGCTCAGTAGATTTTGATACTGTGTTGCCAGATGCACCCCCTGAAGTGAATATGCGTAAAGTTGCCGTTGCCAGTGTTATTGGAACAACGGTTGAGTGGTATGACTTATTTATTTTCGCAACAGCATCTGCATTGGTATTTAATAAGATTTTCTTCCCGTCATTCGATGCGTTAATTGGGACGCTGCTGGCGTTTGGCACATTTGCTTCTGCATATGGTGCACGTATTTTTGGTGCGGCATTGTTCGGTCATTTTGGAGACAGGCTTGGCCGTAAATCCATGCTGCTGATTTCACTTCTGGCGATGGGCCTGTCAACTTTTGCCATCGGTCTGCTGCCTGACTATGCATCGATTGGTATCTGGGCGCCCATCTCCCTACTTACGCTGCGCCTGATCCAGGGGCTGGCATTGGGTGGCGAGTGGGGGGGCGCTGTATTGATGGCGGTTGAACACGCTCCCAAAAACAAACGAGGCTTATATGGTTCATGGGTGCAGATTGGGGTGCCAGTCGGTACGCTGTTAGCCAATCTGGCGTTCCTCGCCATTGCGGCATTCTTATCACCAGAAGATCTGCTGCACTGGGGCTGGCGTATTCCGTTCCTGGCCAGTGCGTTGCTGATTGCGATCGGTTTGTATATTCGTCTCAATATCCATGAAACGCCGGTATTCAAAGAAACAAAAGAAACCGAACCACAGGTGCGGGTTCCCCTGTTTGAAATTGCACGTAAGCACTGGAAACTGGTTTTGCTTGGCGGTGTCGCTACTATGTCGACAGGGTCCTCCTTCAATATCATCGTGGCATTCGGCCTCACTTACGGCACGCAGACCTTAGGTTTCAGTCGCCCGGAGATGCTGTCAGTTGTGCTGGTTTCCTGCGCACTTTGTATCGTATTACTGCCTGCATTTGGTGCCCTGTCCGATCGCATTGGGCGTAAGCCGGTTATCATCGCCGGTATCGTTGCCGAAGCGGTGGTGGCGATCCCGATGTTTATGTTGATGGATACAAAATCGTTGCCAATGGTCTTCTTGGGCTACGGTCTGCTGATGACTGCCTTTGCCGCCAATTATGGTCCCATCGCCACCTTTCTTGCGGAGCTGTTCGGTACACGGGTGCGCTATTCAGGCCTGTCGGTTGCGTACATGCTTTCCGGCTTGCTGGGCAGTGCAACCACGCCAATCGTCACCACCGCACTGTTATCCTGGACGGGTAAAGGATCCTCAGTTGCCTGGTACCTGATCGGTTCGGCACTGATTTCTCTGCTGGCTCTGCTTTTGCTCTCTGAGACATTCAAACGCGATCTGAAAAAGG
>OKGA01000321.1_pt1 | contig 14229 bp, 15 predicted proteins | sample 1611451 | NCBI WGS metagenome assembly OKGA01 (sample SAMN04436745, study PRJEB24849) | human gut metagenome | biome: human gut; feature: NICU; material: stool | host: Homo sapiens | place: USA: Saint Louis, MO | collected 2010-12-22
AAAACAACCATTGTCATTGCTGATAAAAGATATAATATGTTTTGAATATTAGGGTTTTTCAAAGCTGACTCGTTTTGGAAAAATTCACATGCTGACAAGCCAAAAAAAGTAAAATAAAGCGGTCTTGAACTAAATTTTTCAAAAATCTTAAATAAAGTATCCATATTCATTTCTCTAGAAGATATATATAAATTTTATGTATTATAATTGGTAGCGATTATGTTCACAACAAGAGAGAAGCAGAAAAGACCGAAGCGCGGTTGGAATATGTTGAAAGCGAGGCTTAATGGTTTCATGAGCTGTGAGCGATAGAGGCGTCAGTATCTAGGTGGAAATCTCATTCGATATGATTTTTGTGATAAATATAGTGGTAAAAAAATACGATTTATTAGCACAATTTCCGGGCGTCTTTTATTCTGAAAGCCTAAGAAATATATTCTCTATATATTATAATGTTTTCAGAAAAACCATATTTTAACCTGTTTAAATCTGGACTTACTCCCCTTCTTCTGATTATATATACAGGTATTTAGCGCGGCACGGATGTGCTGCAACACCTCCGCGCCGCTAATCACAACTACTATTTACGGAGAATAGTAATCATGACTGACACGCATTCTATTGCACAGCCGTCTGATCCAGAAGTCCTTCCATCAAATAATCGCCAAATAACCGTTGGCTATGCGAGTCGCTATCCGGATTACCGCAGAACTCCCGCCATTACCATGAAAGGGCAATGGCTGGAAGATGCTGGTTTTGCCAGTGGCACAGCAGTTGAAGTGAAGGTAATGAAAGGCTGTATTGTGCTCTCAGCCCAGCAGCAAGAAACTGAACTCATGCAGTCGCTGCGTCAGGCGTGCAAGCTGTCGGCGCGGAAACAAAAGCAGGTACTAGAGTTTATTAAGGTCATTGCCGGTAAACAAAAAGCCGCATAAATCGAAAACCGCTCCTGATACAGTATCGGGGGCGGTTAAATATCGCAAACCCGCTATCCCATTTTCCCAACTAACACATTCACCCACCGGTCGTTTCTTTCCCTTCGCTGATCCTCACTCATCCACTCCTGCATCACCTCCAATCCAGCAACGCCATACTCCCTCAGCATCCCCCCAATCTCCCCCTCGCGCATATCCGTAAACACCCGGCCATTATCTTCCCGCTCACCCTGACCATACTTAAAAGACGCATACAGCACGCCGCCAGCCTTCAATGCCCGCGCCAGCCGCCTGAACACCTCTGGCAACTCCGCCCGCGATACATGCAGCAGCGATGCGCAGCACCAGATCCCGTCATAGCGCGCAGATACATCCAGTTCCTGAAACCGCATCACCTTAACCGGCAAACCGCTATGCTGACTCGCCAGCTCAGCCAGTTCCGGCGAGGCATCAAACGCCTCAACCTGAAATCCCTGCTCAACAAAGGCTTTAGCATCGCGTCCTGAACCACAACCGGCATCCAGAACAGCGCCGTGCGCAGGGAGCAGGGCAGTGAAGCGATCGCGGATCTCTGCCATATCAACAGCGACCGTGCTCTCGAAGAACTGCTGCGCATAGCGCTGATAGTAGCGTTGCGTACTCAAAATAAGGCGTCTCCACAAGCCTGAGGCTGCCAGATATGGAACAACACGCTGCGCGCCGCCTGCCAGCCTGATGCCAGAAAGCTGCGCCGCATCGCTTCACTGTTGCCGGTCTGCTGAATCAGCGTCTCGCGCAGCGGCAGATGGCTGTTAATAAAATACTCGTTGCGCTTATGCAACCGTTCCAGCAGCGGCTGCGACGGGATATGGGCGAACTTGCCTTCCTTGCCGCGATTACAGCTCTGACACGCCAGCACCAGATTCCAGACGCCGTTGAGGTTCGGCACCTGGTCACGCGCCGCCCAGGGAATAAAGTGATCGATATCAGTGAGATCCGCGTGGCCGCGCTCAAGGCTGACCGGCCGATAGCAGTAGAAGCAGCGGCCTTTCTGGTAACCGTTCAGGCTGTTGCGACAGCTGGTGATATCGACGCGTCGCTCGCGCTGGCGCGTAAATAGAACCTGCTGCTCGCTGTCATACTCCACCGCCACCAGATTACGCGACACGCCCATCGACCAGGCCTGTTCGACCAGCCGCCAGCGCGCATCGGTTTCATGGATGAGGTTCTGAAACTGCTGGGTCTCGGTCAGCTTAAAGAACGCCTCGGTAAGCCGGATACCTTTTTGCGTTTTACGTTCATCGAGAAAAAAGCGCACGTCAATCTCTGCGCGGTTCACGTTGTGAAAGGCATCAATCACGTTAGCGAAGCCGCGCTTAACGGTAACCGCCAGCAGCGCCTCTTCACTGATTTTGCCATGATTGAACTGCGTACAGGCGTCGAGGAACTGGCTGCTTTTGGTGGTGATCTGCTTTGGCGCCTGTTCGAGATGACGGCACAGATGCTGGCTGAACGGACGCGCCAGCGCTTCCAGAGAGATGAGATCGTTGCCCTGCGTATGCAGATCGTAAAGCGCATGCGCCAGCGCGAATTTGTAGGATGCGACGTTGTTGCCGAACAGAATGACGCCGCGCCAGTAGTTCTCCAGCGTGGGATCGGCCTGATAAAAAAGCATGTTGCCTTGTCCTGAGCGAAGCCGATTTGCGAGCTGGCTTCCAGATTAACGAAACAAGTAACAGCTTTGCATAACAGGGAAAGAAATGCATCCCGGCCCCGATCCCTAATCTCAATCCCGCATACCCTTTCCCCAACTTCTTCTAAAAACCCCTTGCGATAACATATAGCGCTTCACTATTTCCCGATGCGTTTTATTAGTGCGAGGGTAAATCCGGGCATCCTCTCTGGAAAACGCACAATGACCTGGACAAGCTTACCGGTGCTGGATCTGGCGCAACTCGCCGGCAGTGAAACCGAACAAACCGAGTTTTTAACCCGCCTGCGCGAAAGCGCGCGCGACGTGGGCTTTTTCTACCTCATTAACCACGGCATCAACCCGCAGCTGCAGCAGAACGTGCAGAGCATTACGCGCGCCTTTTTCGATCTGCCGCAGGAAGAGAAGCTGCGCGTCTCGATGATCCACTCGCCGCACTTCCGCGGCTACAACCTGGCGGGCGTCGAGTACACCCGCGAGCAGCGGGACCAGCGCGAGCAGTTTGATATCGGCGCGGATCGCGAGCCGCTGCTGCTGCAGCCGGACGATGCGGCGTGGAAGCGCCTGCAGGGACCGAACCTCTGGCCGGAAGCGCTGCCGCAGCTGCGTCCGGTGATCAACGCCTGGCAGCAGGAGATGACCAACGTGGCGCTGCGCCTGCTGCGCGCCTTCGCCCGTTCGCTGTCGCTGCCGGAGGACGCCTTCGACGCGCTCTACGGCCGCTATCCCAACGAGCACGTCAAGCTGATCCGCTATCCCGGACAGAGCGCTGAGGAAAGCCAGCAGGGCGTTGGCGCGCATAAAGACTCCGGCTTTCTCACCTTTCTGCTGCAGGACGAGCAGCGCGGGCTACAGGTGGAAGTGACGCCGGGCAACTGGGTCGATGCCGCGCCGAAGCCGGGCGCGTTCGTGGTGAATATCGGCGAGCTGCTGGAGCTGGCGACCAACGGCTATCTGCGCGCCACCGTGCACCGCGTGCTCTCGCCGCCAGAAGGGCAGGAGCGCATCTCCATCGCCTTTTTCCTCGGCGCGCAGCTCGACACTCAGGTGCCGATCTACCAGCTGCCCGATGCGCTGGCGGCGGAAGCGCTGGGGCCGACCAGCGATCCCGCCAATCCGCTGATCCGCGACGTGGGCTGGAATTACCTCAAAGGACGTTTACGCTCGCACCGCGATGTGGCGCAGCGCTATTACGGCGATTATCTCAAGACACTTTCATAAGGACATTGCATGAAAAAGAAGATGGTAGCGACTCTGGCGCTGGCGGCGCTCTTCTCGGGCGCCAGTTCGGCGGCAGTGCTGCGCGTGGCGGCGGATCCGGTGCCGCACAGCGAGATCCTCAACTACGTGAAGAAGATCGATCCTGACCTCGATCTGCAGGTGATCGAACTCAACGGCAACCTCAACGCCAACGAGCTGCTGGCGCGCGGCGACGTCGACGCCAACTACTTCCAGCATGTGCCTTATCTGCGCGATCAGGAGAAGGCACTGGGCGAGACGTTCGACGTGGCGGCGACGGTGCATATTGAGCCGCTGGGGCTCTACTCGCGCAAGGTGAAATCCCTGAAAGATATCCCGGACGGCGCGCAGGTGGCGGTGCCGAACAACGTCACCAACCTGAGCCGCGCGCTCTATCTGCTGCAGGCCAACGGACTGATTACCCTGAAGGCGGGCAAGAACGACGCCATCAACAACCTGGCGACGCCGGCTGATATCGACAGCAACCCGCATCACCTGAAGATCGTCGAGATCGAGTCGCCGCAGCTGCCGCGCGCGCTGGATGACGTGCAGTTCGCGGTAATCAACGGCAACTACGCGCTGCAGGCGGGCCTGACGCCGTCGAAGGACGCGCTGGCGCTGGAGAAAGCGCAGGGCAACCCTTACGCCAACGTGCTGGTGACCACGCCGAAGCTGGCGAACGATCCGCGCATTAAAGAGCTGGCGAAAGATCTCGCCTCGCCGCAGGTGGCGAAGTTTATCGAGCAGCAGTACCACGGCTCGGTGATCCCGGTGAATCAGTAACCAGCAGGAGTAAACGGGATGTGACCGCGCGCCGCATCCCGTTCCCCGTTCGCCATGATTTACCGCCGCCTTTTAATGACGCGGGATCCTGACCGGCGGCGTCTCTGTCCAGTCAGGCCGCTCGCCAGACATCACCGCCCGCTGCTGCGAGGGCGTCATCGGCTGGAAAATATCCGGCATCGCGCGCCGGGTGTTATCCGGCGCTCTGGCCGCCGAACCGTTATCGTAACTACAGGCGGATAAGCCGCAGGCAACCAGCGTCGCCACAAGAAGCTTTTTCATAAATCCTTTTCCCCGAATGAAAATCAGGAAGCCTCCGGAGAGCGAAAGGGCAGTCGCCGCTCCGATAGGCGCTTCGTTTTACATCATTTCTCGCTAATATTATCAGGAAGCGCAACGCCAGACGTAGCGCCACCCACAACCACGGCTGACTCTATGCGATTAAGGTTTTTTCGAGGATGGATGCTCGCTGCCCTGGCGCTCTTGCTGGGCGGCTGCGCGCGCTCCGACGCGCTATGGATGGTGACGCAGGATCTCTGCATGACCAACTATCACTATCGGCGCGACCCGGCGCCCTGCCAGCAGATCTATCAGCCGCAGAGCAAAGAGCAGGGCTTCAGCGTCCTGCAGAATCCGCGCTATCCCTATCATTTTATTCTGGTGCCGAACCTGGCGATGTCCGGTATTGAAAGCATCGCGCTGTCGCGTGCGGGCCGCACAGACTACTTCGGCTATGCCTGGCTGATGCGCTACCGCCTGATGGCGGCGTATGGCGCCGACGTTCCTGAGGACCGGCTGGGCATGGCGATTAACTCCGCCTGGGGACGCAGCCAGAACCAGCTGCATATTCATCTCACCTGTCTGCGCGAAGACGTGCGCCGCCAGCTGCAGGCGGAGCGACCTTATATTGATGAGCAGTGGCGGCCGTTGCCCGATCGCTTGCTGAACCATACTTACTATGCCCGCCGCGTAATGCAGCCAGCGGCGATGGGCATCTATCCCATCGCCTCGGTGGCGCGCCACTTTCAGCTCTCGCCGCCGCAGCTGGCGGAGTATGGCGTGGCGCTGATACCCACGACTTTCTCGGGAGAGAAAGGATTTATCCTGCTGACCACGCGGCGCGGCTGGGATAAGGGCAACCGCGCCTCGGTGGAGTCGTTGCTGGATAAACGCTGCGAGATACTTACGGCTCCGCCAGCCGACGACCCCATCCCGCTTTCCCCTTAATCGCGCAGCTGCTGTGCAATCGCGCTATACATCAGCGACGCCTCCAGCGGCTGGGCGCTAAACGACGGCTCCGCCTGCGGCCAGGTCGACCACTGCACAATCACCAGCTGCTCGGCAGGGTTCACCATAATCACCTGACCATAGATGCCCAGCGCCCAGAGCGATCCCTTCAGCGACGCTTCCGGCGCAGGCTCAACGTTTTTCGCATTCGCCGGCACCTCGTTGTTCCACCACTGGAAGCCGTAAAGGCCCTGCGGGTGTGCGGCGGAAACCGAACCCTGCGCCTGGGTCCAGCTGGAAGCAAGCTTCAGCCAGCCGTCGGGCAGCGCTTTATCGCCGTTTGGCAGGCGCCCCTCGTGTCGCACAAACTCGCCGAAGCGCCCCCAGTCCTCCAGCGTAGCGTTGAAGCCGTGCGCGCCGACGTCATGTTTGCCGGGCTGATAGGCGTGCCAGACGCCGTCGCTCGCCATGCCGTAGGGCTGCCAGATGCTCTGCTGCAAATACGCGGCGAGCGACATGCCGGTGGCGCGCTCCAGCACGTCGCCCAGCAGCCAGGCGCCGCCCGACGAGTAAGACCAGTGCTGGCCCGCCGGATGCGCTTTTTTCAGGCCGGTAACCAGCTTACGCACGCAATCATAGGTGCCGGAACGCGCCTCGCACTGGGTCAGCAGCGCAAAGTCGGAGTCGGGCTGGGTGTAATCTTCGTTCCATGCCACGCCAGAGGTGTGGGTCAGCAGCTGCCGCAGCGTCACGTCCTGCCACGCGGTGCCTTTCAGCTCCGGCTCGTAGTCGGTGACCTTGTCATCCAGCGAGTGGATTTTCCCCTGTTTCAGCGCCACGCCGACCAGCGTCGAGACCACCGATTTGCCCACCGAGCGCGAGGTCCAGAGCGTGCTGTCGCTGTTGCCGTGCGCCAGATATTTGTAGGCGATCTGGCCGTTTTTCAGCACCAGCATCCCCGCGACGTTCTGACGCTGCAAATAGTCCGCCATGCTGTAGCGATGGCCGTTGACGCGGTAGCTCACCTCGCCGAGCTGACGCTTCGCCAGCGGCAGCGGCTGGGCGGCGCCGTGACGAAAAACATCGGCGGGATAGTTACGGTAGTCGTTGCGAAAGCCCACCACGCGATCCTGTTGATCCCAACTGAGCATGGTTTTGGGATCGGGCAGGGTGCGATCGAACGGCGTCGGACAGACGCTCAGCAGCACGCCGCCGCAGGGCGCAGTCTCTGCGGCCATTGCCGCGTGCGGCAGCAGCGTCGCCGTCGCCAGCGATGCCGCCAGCAGCAGGTTTTTCTTACTTTTGTTCATGCGGTTTTCCCTCTTAATAAACCTCAAAGCTGACGGGCCGCAGTATAGGTTCGGCCCGCGCTGTGCAAAAATCAGCATATGTGGGGAAATCCCCTCAACCATCGCATCAGGGAGCAGCTATGGCGGGTATCAGTTTTTCCTTTGCGCAGATAGAGGCGTTCTCTACCGTCGCCGCGCTCGGCACCGTTTCGCAGGCGGCGAAACAGCTTGGCAAGGATCGCGCCACGGTCAGCGAGCTGATCGAGTTTCTGGAGGCGGCGCTGGGCTATACGCTCTTTACGCGCCAGGGCCGCACGCTGGCGCTGACGCCAGAGGGCCAGCGGCTAAAGCGGCAGGCGGCGCTGCTGATGCGCCAGGCGCAGGCGTTCGACGCGGCGGCGCGCCATGTCCGCCACGATATCTCCGACGAAATCAGCCTGGTTTACGATCCCTTTGTGCCGCGCCCCTTTCTCTGCCGTCTGATTGCGGCGCTGGCGGAGAGCAACATCCGCGTCAGCGCCTGGAGCGCGGCGCGCGAAGAGGCGGAAGCGGCGCTCGCCTGCGGCGCGGCGCAGCTGGCGCTCTGCCAGGCGCGCAACCGCAGCCTGGGCAGCGAGATGGCGTGGCGCTCGGTGGGGCTGATCGAACTCGATTTTTACGCCGCCGCGTCGCTCTTCGCGGGCGAGTCGCCGGTATCGCTGTTCGATCTCGCCTCGCAGCCTCAGCTGGTGATGCATCCGGCACCCGACGGCGTGGCGGCGAAGCAGGGACGCATCGCCGATCGCGCCTTCTACACCAACGACCGGGCGCTGCTGCGCCATATGCTGGAGAGCGGGCAGGGATGGGCCTTTCTGCCGAAGCATTTTGCCGCCGCCAGCTGGCGCGACGTCGAAGCGATTAATGTGGAAGTCGGCAATCTGGCGCTGAGCCAGATGATCGTGATGCTGTGGAAGCCCGGCATGACGATGGATTTCGCCGTCAGCGAGGCGATGAAGATCGTTCCCGACGTCTGGGCGGATCGCCAGCAGTGACGCGTTTCTTTACATTTACCTGTCTCGCTTGCGGAACTGACAGGCTGTACAGATTGTCTTTATCCTGATCTACTCTTAACAAAATCAATCAACGTGGAAAACACTATGCGCAGGACTCAGAACGCACTCTTTTTAGCGGGTTTACTGTTTGGCTCGCTGAGCCTTGTTCCCGCCGCACAGGCTGAAGACGACGCCGCCGATACCGTTCCGCCGCCGCCGCAGGTTCAGCAGCAGGCGCCTGCCGATGCGCAGCCGCAGCAGGGCGACACCACCGACAGCAGCGGCCAGCCGCCGCTGGGACCGAACGCCGAAGAGCCGGAAGCGGGCAGCACGCCGTCTCCCGCGCCGGATGCTAACGCCGGCAGCCCGCAGGCGCAGTCGAACTACGATCTCAACCGCATCATCATCGACTATAAAGATTACAAAATCGGCGACAGCGTGCCGCAGCAGTATCTCGACAAATCCTACAACATTGTCGAGTGGCAGAAGCGTAACCTGCCCGCGCCGGAAACCGGCAGCCACTGGACCTATATCGGCGGCAACTACCTGCTGATCACCAACGACGTGGGCAAAATCCTGAAGGCGGAGTCTGGCGATATCTACTATCGCGGCTAAGCGCGCGAGCCGTGCTGACGCAGGTGAGAAGGCTCGATCGCAAAGACGCAAAAACGGCATCCCTGCCAGCTCGACCCGCGCGATTACGCCCCTCATCCCTGAGGGGCCCCCGTAAACGGGCCAACGCGCTGCGTTGTTCAAAAACGCTCCCGGCGTTTTTGTCCTTGTCGCGGGACGCTTTGCTCTTCGAGCCATCTCACCTGCTTGTGGATATTGTCAGTTGGATAAAGCCGGTCACGCGACCGGCTTTTTTTATGCGAACCGTTCCGGCCGGAAGCTCGCCAGCATCGGCTGCTTCTCGCCGGTCACGATCTCTTCCGCCAGCAGTTCGCCCGCAATCAGCGCCAGGGTGGCGCCGGAGTGGGTAAAGGCGACAAAGCAGCCGGGAACGCTCTCCAGCTCACCGAACACCGGCTCGCCGTCGCCGGGGATCGGTTTTAACCCCAGCTTCCAGCTGGCGGCGCGCAGCGGCTCGCCTTTCACTAACTGGCTCGCTTCGGCGGCGAGCTGCGCTACCACGCTCTCGTCAATGGCGTAACTGCCGTCGGCCTGCTGCTGAATATCCTCTTCATACCAGTCGTGATCCAGCGCGAAGGTGTTGCCCGGATTGGGGCGCACCGCCGCGCGCGGCGTGTTCAGCACCGCCTTCAGCCCGTGCGCGCCCGGCTCGGTGATCACCAGCATCGACACGGGCGAGCCGTTGGGAATGGTGACGCCGAGCGGCGCGACCACGTCGGGCGTTGCCGGGCCACAGGCGACCAGCACCGCGTCGGCGCGCAGCTGGTCCCCGCTCGGCAGCCTGACGCCGCTGGCGCGCGGGCCGTCGCGCAGCACCGCGCATTTTCCGGCGTGCTCAACGATCTCGCCGCCCAGCGCGCGCAGCTGCTGCGCCAGATACGCCACCAGGTGCGGCAAACTGACCCAGCCTTCGCCAGGATTAAAGATCGCCTCCTGCGCCAGCGCCGCGCCCTCGACCTGGGCATCCGCCTGCGCCAGGCTGCTGCGCGTCACCAGCTGCGAGTCGTAGCCGTGCGCCTTCTCATAAGCATGACGCGCACGCGTGCCGCTCAGGTCGTCCGCCGCCCAGAACAGGCCGCCGTCGAAGCGCAGCCAGTCGCGCGTCGGATCGGCGGCGAACAGCGTGCGGTAGCGGTCGATGCCCGCCATGCGCAGCGCGTGATAGGGCAGAGAGCGCTCGCCCGCCGAGTTAAGCCAGGAGAGCGAACGGCCGGAGGCGCCGGAGCAGAGTTCCGCCTCGGTCACCAGCGTGACCGCCGCACCGCGTTTCGCCAGATGCAGCGCGCTGGAGACGCCCAGCGCGCCGCCGCCCAGTACCACTACGCGACGCAGATCTTCTAATGCCATGATTCAGTTCCTTGTTCAGTTCTTAAAGGGGAAGGGTCTACAGCACTTCCGACAGAAAACGTTGCAGGCGCGGCGACTGCGGCGCATCGAACAGCGCGGCGGGCGGGCCCGCTTCGACAATCTCGCCTTCGTCCATAAACACCACCTGATCGGCGACCTTGCGCGCGAAGCCCATCTCATGGGTCACCACCACCATGGTCATGCCGCGCCGACAGAGATCGGCCATCAGCGTCAGCACCCCTTTCACCAACTCGGGATCGAGCGCTGACGTCGCCTCGTCAAACAGCATCACCTCGGGATCCATCGCCAGCGCACGGGCGATCGCCACGCGCTGCTGCTGGCCGCCGGAGAGATCGCGCGGACGGTGATCGGCGCGCTGGCCTAAGCCCACTTCCTCAAGCCGCTGGCGCGCAATCGCCATCGCCTGCGCCTTCGGCAGGCCCTTCACCTTCCAGGGCGCCAGCGCCACGTTCTCCAGCGCGCTGTGATCGGGAAAGAGGTTAAAGTGCTGGAACACCATGCCGATGCGCAGCCGCAGGGCGTCGGGCTTGTCCTGCAGCACCGAGCGTCCCGCCAGCAGCACATCGCCCGATTTGGGCTCATGCAGGCGGTTGATGCCGCGCAGCAGCGTCGATTTGCCGGAGCCGGACGGCCCGATAATGCAGGTGGTGCTGCCGGGCGCGATACGCAGCGATACGCCGCGCAACACGTCGATCGGCCCATAGGAGAGCGACAGATCGCGCAGCTCCAGGCTCGACCCTTTCCAGCTCGCCGCGGCGGGCGGCTCGCTCAGTTTCATTGCAACGCTCATGATTGCCCCCGATTGCCGGTTAAGGGTTGTGCGGTCAGCGCGCCCTCGGGGCGCTTTTGCACTTCTTCGACCTCTTTCAGGCCGCTCTGCGGCGCGGTAAGGCGTCGGCGGCCGGTGCGATAGCGCACGTCGATAACGTTTACCGCGTGGGTCAGCGGCACGGTGATGATCAGGTAGAACAGCCCGGCCAGCATCAGCGGCGACAGATTGCCGCTGAGCACCGCCGCATCCTGACCGACGCGGAACAGCTCGCGCTGGCCGGTCATCAGGCCGAGCAGGTAGACCAGCGAGGAGTCTTTGATAATGGCGATAAACTGGTTAACGATGGCAGGCAGCACGCGACGAATGCCCTGCGGGATCACCACCTGGCGCATGGCGCGGCCGTAGCTCATGCCGAGCGCGCGGCACGCCTCCATCTGTCCGCGCTCGACGCTCTGAATGCCAGCGCGAAAAATTTCGCCCATATAGGCGCTGGCGATCAGGCTGAGGGCGAAGATGCCGAGCGGATAGGGCGTCGGGCCGAACAGCTGATAGCTAAAGCGCGCCAGGCCCTGGCCAATCAGCAGAATGGTCAGAATCGACGGCAGGCCGCGAAACAGATCGGTATAGATACGCGCCGGCAGCCGCAGCCAGCGCGACGGCGAAATGCCCATCAGCGCCAGCACCAGGCCGAACAGGGTGCCGAGCAGCGTCGAGGCGATCGAGATGATCAGGGTATTAACCAGCCCGGTCGCCAGCAGCTGCGGCAGTACTTCCTTCATTGAGGCGAAGTCAAAGAAGGTGCGGGAAAGCATTGTCAGAAGATCCATCGCCGTACTCCACGGGTACGCGTGACGGGCGTGCCGTCACCGGTAAAAAGCTGAACGCTTAGCGCTCACGCACTACTGTCCGCCAGGCAGATACTGCTTTGGCATCGGCGAGCCGGGAAACCACTTCTGATAAAGCTGCTTCCAGGTGCCGTCCTGCATGGCGGCCTTGATGGCGCTGTCGAGCGCGGCCTTGAACGCCGGTTTGTTTTTGGCGATGGCGACGCCCGCCGGGGCATCGAACGACGGAATATCGGCGGCGGAGATCAGCTTGAAGCGCGCGGCATAGCTTTTGGCGGCTTCGTAGTCGAGAAAGACCGCGTCCAGCGTACCGTTGTTAAGCGCCGAGACGGCGGCGTTATTGTCGGGAAAGCGCACCACGTCGGTCTGGGTGAAGTGCTGCACCGCGTAGCTCTCCTGCAGCGTGCCCTGAATCACCCCAAGGCGGCGCTTCGCCAGCGTCTCGACGTTCTTCACGCCGCTGTCGCTGCGCGTCAGCACCGTCAGGTAGCCCGCCAGATAGCCGGTAGAGAAATCCACGGTCTTTTCGCGCGCCGGGGTAATGCCGATGGCGGCGACGGCGGCGTCGAACTGACCGTTGGCGACGGCGGGCAGGATGGCGGAGAAATCCTGTCCGACGAAATCGACCTGATCGATGCCCATGCGGTGCGCCACGTTTTTAAAGAACTCCACGTCGAAGCCGGTGAACTGGCCGCTGGCGTCGGTGAAGGTATAGGGTTTGGAGTCGCCCACGCTGGCGATGCGCAGGTGGCCAGGCTCCAGCAGGCCGTAGGGGTTATCGCTGCTGGCCGCCAGCGTACTGAAGGAGAACGAACAGAGTGCGATTGCGGCGCCGCACAGGGCGCTCAGGTGAATTGACGATTTCATAGCTCATCCGTTTTTGCAGGTTAAACATCAGAGACGGTTGAGCCGGTAATAATAGTGTTATGAGACCGGTCTCAACGCAGGTAACGACAAGAGAACAGTTGTTGTGAGACCGGTCTCAAGGCGATACAATGAGTTTAAGCACAGCCTTTTTTCGACGTCAATCTCTCTGTCATCAACCTGTGATTCGAATTAATTATGACCAACCAGAAAGCACGCATTAAAGCGCCCACCGTCGCCGACGTCGCCCGGGCGGCCAGCGTATCGAAAGCGCAGGCGGCCAGGGCGCTCGGCGGCTACGGCGCCGTCAGTGAAGAGGTCCAGACGCGGGTCAACCAGGCGGCGGCGGCGCTGGGCTACCGGCCCAACGAGGTGGCGCGCACCATGAACACCGGCCGCTCCAACACCATCGGCGTGATTGTCGGCGATATCGAGAACCCGCACTTCGGGCTGGCGCTACGCGGCATGGCCGACGTGGCGCGCCAGGCGGGCTTTCATCTGCTGCTGGGCAACAGCGACGAGAAACTGCAGGCCGAACAGGATGCGGTGCGTGTGATGCTGGAGAAACGGGTCGACGGCATCATCGTCGCACCCAGCCACTCGGCGCGCGAAAAAAACGGTCATTTGCTGCAGGTGCTGGAAGAGGGGCGCGCGCTCCGGCTGTTCGATCGCGCGGTCATCGGCCTCGATGTTGAGGCGATCTGCTGCGATTTCACCGCCGTGGCGCGGGAGGCGACGCAGCGGCTGCTGGCGGCCGGGCACGAACGCATCGCCTATATCACCAGCATGGAGCTGGAAGGCGCCTACCGCGACGCCGCGGATTTTGGCCTGACGCCGGTGGCGCAGCGCGTCGGCGGCATCATGGACGCTTTTGCGGCGGCCGGTCGGGACTACGATACGTCGCTGATCCAGGCGAACGCCGGCGACGACGCGCAGATTGCGCGCATCGTCGAGTCGCTGTGGCAGCGCGCCGCGCCGCCGACCGCGATTATCGCCTCGGACAGCCTGGTCGCCATGTCGCTGCTGCGCGCCGTGGCGCAGCGCGGGCTGCGCATTCCGCAGGATCTCTCCTTTATCATGTACGACAACTTTCCCTGGAGCGAAATCGTCGCGCCGCCGCTGACGGTGGTGGCGCAGCCGGTCTATGAGATGGGCCGTGAAGCGGCGCGCCGCCTGATCGCCGATATTCGCGGCGAGCGCGTCGGACCGCTGCCCGCTTTCGGCGCCGAGCTTATCCTGCGGCACTCCATCGCCGCGCCCGCTCAGTAGCTGCTGCGTGACGCGCCTGAGGCCTGCTGGCGAAACTGCGCCAGCCGCCGATCCAGCGCGTCGGTGTAGAGCATGGTATCAACGCCGATGGCGACAAAGTTCGCGCCCCAGCTAATTGCCCGCTGCGCCATTGCGCTATCAACCGCCAGAAAGCCGGCGGCTTTGCCCGCCTTGCGGATGCGGCGGATGCTTTGCTCGATAACCTGCTGTACTTCCGGATGCGAGGCGTTATCGGGATAGCCCAGCGAGGCGGAGAGATCGGCCGGACCGATAAAGATGCCGTC